>Ga0307515_10000227_pt1 | contig 139393 bp, 127 predicted proteins | sample 17_EM_MG_FD_194513 | JGI IMG/M metagenome (GOLD analysis project Ga0307515, IMG submission 194513) | Populus trichocarpa ectomycorrhiza microbial communities from riparian zone in the Pacific Northwest, United States - 17_EM | ecosystem: Host-associated > Plants > Roots > Unclassified... | reverse complement strand
CGATCCTCGGCCGGCCCTGGACACCACCCACCTGGACACCCGGCTAACCCGCCGCGAGCAACGACCGCCACCACCCATCACACACAGCCACCAACGGCTACGTCATGGAATGGCCCTGAATGCTTACCACCGGTTGACGGCCACAAGCCACCCGATGCACGAGCCCGGATCAAGATCCACCTGATCTCACGACGGCAACGACAGTAGACCAAAGCGACCATACAGGTCTTGTAGTTCCCTCTTCAGTCGAGAGGTGGTCTCGTACACGTCGACCTCGAATGACCCATGATAATACGCTTCCGGGAACTCCTCTGGTGTAAAGGGAACACGGCCGCGTTCCGAGTCCATGAAGGCATGCCATATGGGAACGTGAATCAGGAACCTGACGAAAGAGTCTGGAATCACCGGCCCATCGATCAGGTGGCTGTTGTTGATGATCAGCCGCTCTATCTCATTGTTCGTATGGCGCGCGAGCGTCCAGAAGTCAGGTTCGATCTCCTTGAGTTTCCCTACTTTCCAAAGGTGAACGAGTGCGCGGCCCCTTTTTAGATGCGCATACACAGGGCCATAGAGCTCAGAAAGCTGGCGCTCCTTGAAGTCTATCTGGGACTGCAGCGTCATCTCGCGGATCTTGAGGTCGGCCTGTAACTCTTGCCGGAGCCTCTCGAGCCTACTGTCCAGCAACTGTCCGAACAATGCACGTAGCACGAAGGTCATGATGGCGGCCGCCACGGAGCCGGAGAGTAATGCAGCGGTGATAGCGCTCGACAACGACATATCCGTCTCCTGGGTATCGGGCATAGTGTGTGGCGGCCCTGGGTATCACCCCTCACAGCTTGGCGCGGGTACGGGTCTCGGGGAAGGCTGGGGGCATGACTGAGTCGCTCTGGACCGGGCCTGCCGTTGCACTGGTCAACCTGTTCGACGCCGATGCCGTGGTCGATGCCAAGGGCACCGCCGAGCATGCCGCCCGGCTGGTTGACGCCGGGATCCGCGCCGTGCTGGTGAATGGCAGCACCGGTGAGGCCGCCGCGCTCTCCGACGCCGAGCGGGTGGCGTTGGTCGCCGCCGTCCGTGCGGCCTGCCCCGGGGTCCCGGTTGTTGCCGGGGCCTCCGGGGACTGGTGGCAGCAGGCTGCCGCCCGGGTCGCCGGGGCGATCGATGCGGGTGCGGACGCTGTGCTTGTCGCGCCGCCGCGGCTCGGTGGCGCGTTGGCCGGCTACTACGCGCGGGTGGTCGATGCCGCCGCCGGGGTGCCCGTGCTGGCCTACCACTACCCGGGCGTCGCGGGTGGCCCGGTGCCGGTCGAGGCCCTGCCCGGCCTGGGCCTGGCCGGGATCAAGGACTCCAGCGGCGACCCGGCCCGGTTCGGGCACGAGCTCGGACTCGGCGGCGGCCTCGCCGTCTACACCGGGGCTTCCGCGCTGCTCGGCTACGCGAGTTGGCTGGGCGCGACCGGGGCCATCGTCGCGGCGGCGAACCTCGTACCCGGGGAGTGTCTTGCCGCCTGGGACCGCGACGCCGCCGCGCAGCATGAGGTGCTGCGCGTCGAGCGGGAGAGCAAGGCCCTGCCGGGCGGCCTCAAAGAGGCCATGGCCCGGCAATACGGCACCTCACCGGTACGCAGGCTGGGCTGAGCCCCTGAACCCTGAGCCTCTTCACTTCCTGTCGAGATGGGTGGGGTCCTGGTGCAGGATGAACCGGTTCGTCGCGTACGTGATCGCCCAGAGCGCCACGCCGATGACCAACAGCACCCCCGCCACCTTGTAGTCCGCGGCCGCCCGCCCGGACAGCGGGCTCGCCAGATACGCGCAGGCCACAGCACCGATGATCGGGATCACCGTCGGAGCCTTGAAGTGCTTGTGCTCCACCCTGTCCCGCCGCAGCACCAGCACGGCGATGTTGACCACGGTGAAGACGCAGAGCAGCAGCAGCGCCGTCGTGCCGCCCAGCGCGGTCAGGTCGGCGAACCAGATCAGTCCGAAAGCGATCAGTGTGGTGAAGGCGATGCCGACCCATGGCGTTCGCCGGGTGCGGTGCACGCGGCCCAGGATCTTGGGTAGCACCCGCTCGTTTGCCATGCCGTAGAGCAGGCGGCTGGCCATCAGCATGTTGATCAGCGCCGAGTTGGCGACCGCGAACATGGTGATGAAGGCGAAGATGGTCAGCGGGAACGCGGGCGCCCCGGCCGCCACCACCTTGAGCAGCGGTGCGTCGCCCTCGCTGAGGTCGGTGGGGGATACCAGCGCCACCGCCGAGATCGCCACCAGCACGTAGATGAGCCCGGTGATGCACAGGCCGGTCAGCATGACCTTCGGGAAGATTCGTACCGGGTCCTTGGTCTCCTCGGCCATGTTCACCGAGTCCTCGAAGCCGACCATGGCGAAGAATGCCAGCGCCGTGGCCGCGGTGACCGAGAAGAACGCGCTTTCGCCCGGCGGTGAGTCGAATTCCAGCAGGCGGGACAGGTCGCCGTTGCCGCCGCCCAGCGCCCAGGCGCCGATGGCGATGACGATCAGCAGGCCGGTCAGTTCGACGCAGGTCAGCACGACGTTGGCCTTCACGCTTTCGCCGACGCCGCGGAAGTTCACCAGGGCGATCAGGGTCATGAAGCCGACCGCCACGGCGGTCAGGCCCAGGCCTTCGCCGATGGACAGGTCGAAGGCCTCGGCGAAGTTGCCGGCGAACGCCTTCGACGCGCTGGACGCCGAGGTCAGGCCCGAGCACATCACCGCGAAGGTGACCATGAAGGTGAGGAAGTGCAGCCCGAAGGCCTTGTGCGTGTACAGGGCCGCGCCGGCCGCGCGCGGATACTTGGTCACCAGTTCGAGGTAGCTGAACGCGGTCAGCAGCGCCACCGCGAAGGCCACCAGGAACGGCAGCCAGACCGCGCCGCCCACCTCGGCGGCGACCTTGCCGGTGAGCGCGTACACCCCGGTGCCGAGGATGTCGCCGACGACGAAGAGCAGCAGCAGGCCGGGGCCGATGACCCGGTTGAGGGTGGGTTGCTCGCGCTCGGTGCTGTCCCGGGTGCCCGCGTCTGCCATGGCCGCGTCCCTCCACATCGACCCGCCTGCCACTACGTTAAGCGATTGGAGGCCGACGCGCTGCTGCTGAGGCTTGTTCCGGCGCGGCGGGCGGGCGAGGATCGAGCCACGTGTTCCCGTCTGCCGGAGGACGACATGCACATCGTGCTGGCTGCCAAGCCCGACGCCGACCAGCCCTGGATCACCGACGCGGTGGCCCGCCTGGCCAAGCAGACCGCCGCCACGGTGTCGGTGGTGGCGGTCGACCAGGTGGAGCTCGAGCGCTTCTCCGCGGCGCCGCGGAGCCTCTTTCTCCAGGGCGCCCGCGAGGCCGTCGAGACGGCGGTCCGGCGGCTGGCCGAGGCCGGCGTCGAGGCGCAGGGGACGGTGCTGTCCGGCCGCCCGCTGGAACGGATCGTCGAGTTCGCCGAGCAGCAGCAGGCCGATGTGATCATGGTGGGTGCCAGCACCCGGCCGGCGATGGCGGAGCGACTTCTCGGCAGCGTCCCCCTGCAGCTGATCGAGAAGTCGTCCCGCCCGGTCCTGGTGGTTACGCACCCCTCGTAGGGCCTACTCCCGGGCGCCCAGCAGCGAGACCGGGGCCGGCCGGGTCGCCGACCACGAGGTCAGCAGGCTCCGGCATCCAGTAAGCGGGACAACACCGTCCACCCCTTGCCTATACCCCAGTTTGGCTATAGGAATTAGATATGTTGCGCGACCGATTCCGGCCCACCGCCCTCGCCGCCGCCGCCGTCCTGCTGCTCGCCGCCTGCTCCGGCACCGCCGGCGAGGCCGCCGCCGACGCCGGGCAGCCGGTCAGCGGCGGCTCGCTGACCTGGGGGATCGAGACCGAGCCGATCACCTTCAACCCGCACCTGTACGCCCAGGCCAAGGCCCGCCTGCTGGTCGCGAACTCGTTCGAGGGCCTGCTCACCCACGACGCCAACGGCGGCTACGTGCCGCTGCTCGCCACCGGCTACGAGCCCTCGGCCGACGGCAGGACCTACACCTTCAAGCTGCGGACCGGCGCTACCTTCTCCGACGGCACGCCGTTCGACGCCGCCGCGGTCAAGGCCAACATCGACCAGCTCCTGACGCCGGGGTACGCGCCCACCGTCGCCGCCGTGCAGCTCAAGAACCTCACGAGCGTCGAGGTCACCGACCCCGCCACGGTCGTGTACCACCTGGCGAGACCCGACGTGCTGCTGCTCGACTTCATCTCGTCGCCGCAGGGCGCCGTCGTCTCGCCGCAGTCGCTGACGAAGGCCGCCGACCTCAAGGCCGGCGGCCCCGGCCTGGCCGGGACCGGCCCGTTCATCCTGGACCGGTACACCGCCGGCCAGGAGGTGCACTACAAGCGCAACCCGTCGTACTGGGGCAGCCGGCCCGCCTACCTCGACGAGGTCACCTACCGGTTCCTCAAGGAGTCCTCGGTCCGGGTCGGCGCCCTGACCTCCGGCCAGGTCCAGGTGATCGAGGGGGTGCCCGCCACCGACCAGGCCCTGATCACCGGCGACCCCCGGCTCAGCCTCACCCGGGAGCTGAACTCCGGCTCGGCGTACTCCTACTACCTCAACGTCGCGCACGCGCCGTTCGACGATCTCAAGGTGCGCCAGGCGTTCCGGGACGCGCTCGACGTCGGCACCGTGCTCAACGCCGTCTACCAGGGCACCGCCACCCGGGCCTGGAGCGTGGTCGGGCCGGCGAGCCCGCTCTACGACAAGTCCCTGGAGGGCTCGTACGGCAACAACCCCGCCCGCGCCAACCAGCTGCTCGACGAGGCCGGCTGGACCACCCGCGACGCCGACGGCTTCCGGACCAAGGCGGGCAAGCGGCTCACCGTACGGCTGGTGCAGTCCGCGCCGTTCGTCCGCGACCGCCGCGACATCCTGGCCCAGACCGTGCAGGCCGCGGTCAAGCAGAGCGCCGGCATCGACCTGGCCGTGTCCCTGGTGGACCAGGGCACCGCCACCAAGGCCCTGGCCGACGGCGCGTACGAGGTCTTCGACAACTCCCGCGCCGACACCGACGCGGGCGCGGCGCTCAACCTGCTGCTGGCCTCCAACGGCGCGATCAACCGGACCGGCAGCAAGGACCCGGCGCTGGACAAGCTGCTCGACGCGGGTCAGGCCACCGCGGACCCGGCGCGGCGCAAGGCGGCGTACGCGAAGATCCAGCAGCGGGTCGTCGCCGAGCAGGCCATCGTGCTCCCGCTGTACGCGCCCAACGACCAGATCGCCGCCGCCAGGACGGTCGGCGGGCTGTCGTTCGAGCCGACCGCCGGGGTGCCCACCAGCGCCTACCCGGTCTGGGTCCGGAAGTGACAGCGGTGCTGCGCCGGCTCGCGACCGGTGCGGTGGTGCTCTGGGCCGCCGCCACGGCCGCCTACCTCGCGCTGCTCGCCGCCCCGGGCGACACCGTGGACAGCATCATCGGCGACGGTGCCGACACCCCGCTGATCCGCTCCCAGATCGTCGCCGAGTGGGGCCTGAACCGGCCCGCCGTCGTGCAGTACGCCGACTACCTCCTGCGTGCCGCCCACGGTGACCTCGGCCGGTCCTACCTGCTGCAGCGGCCGGTCCGCGACATCGTCGGCGAGCAGATCTGGCCGACTCTGAAGCTGGCCCTGTTCGCCGCGCTGCTCGGCGCGCTGCTCTCCCTGCTGCTGGCGGTCACGACCCGCCGGCCCTGGGCGCGCCGGGCCAGCTCGACCGCCGAGTTGGTGCTGGTCTCCACCCCGCCGTTCCTGATCGGGATCATCCTGCTCAGCGTCTTCTCGTTCCGCTTCGGCCTGTTCCCGGTCGCCGGCGACCGCGGGTTCGCCGCCCTGGTCCTGCCCGCGGTCACCCTCGCCCTGCCGATCGCCGGGGTGCTGACCCAGGTGCTGCGCGACGGGCTGGACCGGGCCCTGGAGGAGCCGTTCGCGGTCACCGCCCGCTCGCGCGGGCTGCGGGAGAGCGCGGTGCTCCTCCGGCACGCCCTGCGGCACGCGCTGCTGCCGGCCGTGACGCTGACCGGCTGGCTCTTCGGCATCCTGCTCGGCGGCGCCGTGATCATCGAGCAGGTGTTCGGCCGTCCCGGCCTCGGCCAGGTCACCCTGCAGGCGGTGAACACCAAGGACATGCCGGTGGTGCTCGCCGTGGTGGTGCTCTCGGCCGCCGTCTACGTGGTGCTCAACACCGCCGCGGATCTCGCCTATCTGCTGATCGACCCGCGGCTGCGAGGGAGCTGAGCGATGACCCTCGCCACCGCCAGGCCGCTGAGCCTCGGGCTGCGCCGGCCGCGCCCGGCCGTCGCCACCGCTACCGGGTTCCTGGTGCTCATCGGCGTCGCCGCTCTCTGGCCGGGGCTGTTCGCCGGGGACCCGCTGGCCGCCGACCCGTTCCACGTGCTGCGGGCGCCGAGCGCGGACCACTGGTTCGGCACCGACCAGCTCGGCCGCGACGTCTTCGACCGGGTCGTGCACGGCGCCCGGCACTCGCTCGCGATCGGGGTCGCGGCCACCGGAATCGCGGTCACCGCCGGCGTCCTGCTCGGCGTGCTGGCCGGCCTCGCCCACCGGTACGCCGACGAGGCGCTGAGCCGCTCCTTCGACGCGCTGTCCGCCTTCCCGCTGCTGCTGCTCGCGCTGCTGTTCATCGCCGTCGCCGGGCCGGGCACCGTCAGCCTGGTGGTGGCGATCGGCATCGCCACCCTGCCGCACTACGCCCGGGTCGTGCGGGCGCAGACCTTCGTCGTGCGCCGGGCCGGCTACGTCACCCAGGCCGTCGCGTTCGGAGACTCGCGCACCCGGCTGGTGCTGCGGCACGTCCTGCCGAACGTGCTCGGCCCGATCCCGGTGCTGGCCATGATCGGGCTCGGCGAGGCCGTGCTGGCCGCCGCCGGGCTCAGCTTCCTGGGCATGGGACCGCAGCCGCCGTCGCCGGAATGGGGCGCGATGCTCTCCGAGGGCCGCGGCTACCTGCGGATCGCCTGGTGGGCGTCGGTGCTGCCGGGCGTCGTCGTCACCCTCACGGTCATTGCGCTGACGGTCACCGGCCGGCACCTGCAACGCCGCTTCGAGGGACGGGAGCAATGGTGACGGCACCTGCGACGCCGCTTCGAGGGACGGGAGCAGCGATGACGACACCCCTGGTCCGGGTCGAGGACCTGCACGTCACCTTCGACACCGGGCGGCACCGGGTCGAGGCCGTCCGGGGCGTCAGCTTCGCCGTCGAGCGCGGCGAGTGCCTGGCCATCGTGGGGGAGTCCGGGTCGGGCAAGAGCGTCACCGCCCGAACGCTGGTCGGCCTGGCCGGTCCCGGCGCCGAGGTCCGTGCCGGCGCGCTGGAGCTCGACGGGCGCGACGCGCGCGGGCACACCGAGCGCGACTGGCGCCGGGTGCGCGGCGGCTTCGCCGGGCTGGTCCTGCAGGACGCGCTGACCTCGCTCGACCCGCTGCGCACGGTCGGCGCCGAGATCGGCGAGGTGCTGCGCACGCACCGGCGCAAGACCCCGGTGGAGAAGCTGCTCACCGACGTGCACGTGCCCGAGCCGGCCCGGCGCGCCCGGCAGTATCCGCACCAGCTCTCCGGCGGCCTGCGCCAGCGCGCGCTGATCGCCTCGGCCATCGCGGGCGAGCCGCCGCTGCTGATCGCCGACGAGCCCACCACCGCGCTGGACGTCACCGTGCAGGCGCAGATCCTCGCGCTGCTCGCCGAGCGCAAGGCGGCCGGCGAAACGCTGCTGCTGATCAGCCACGACCTCGCCGTGGTCGGCCGGATAGCGGACCGGGTGCTGGTCATGCGGGAAGGCCGGATCGTGGAGTCGGGGGCCACGTCGCTGCTGTTGTCCGGCGCCGGGCACGCGTACACGAAAAAGCTGCTGGCCGCGGTCCCGTCGGCGGCCTCCCGCGGGCGCCGGCTTGCAGGACCGGGGGAGAGCCCGGCGGTCCGGCCGCCGGCCGGCGTCGTGGCCGAGGCCACCGCACTGCGCAAGGTGTACGGCCACAGCACCGTCGTCGCGGGCCTCGACCTGAGCATCGGTCGCGGCGAGATCGTCGGCCTGGTCGGCGAATCCGGTTCGGGCAAGACCACCGTGGCGCAGCTGTTGTTCGGGCTGGTCGAGCCCACCGCGGGCACCGTCACCTTCGAGGGAGTGCCGTGGTCGGGTGTCCCTGAGCGGCAGCGGCGGCCACGGCGGCGCGGCATGCAGTTCATCTCCCAGGACCCGCTGTCGTCCTTTGATCCACGGTGGACAGTGCGGCGGATCGTCGCGGAGGCGGGGGGCGAGGTGATCCCGTTGCTGGAACGGGTGGGCCTGGACGCCACGGTGGCCGACCGCTATCCCCGGCAGCTCTCCGGCGGCCAGCGCCAGCGGGTCGCCATCGCCCGGGCCCTCGCCCCGCGGCCCAGCCTGATCATCTGCGACGAGCCGGTCTCCGCGCTCGACGTCTCGGTGCAGGCGCAGGTGCTGGACCTGCTCGCCGACATCCGGGCCACCGACGGCACCGCGCTGCTGTTCATCTCGCACGACCTCGGCGTGGTGCACCACCTCGCCGACCGGGTGCTCGTGATGCGCGACGGCGAGGTCGTCGAGCGGGGCCCGGTCGAGGACGTCTTCACCCGCCCGCAGCACGACTACACCCGCGCGCTGCTCGCCGCCGTGCCCACCCTGGAGGCCATGCCATGACCGACCTGCACCTGGCCGTCGCCCTCGACGGGCTCGGCTGGCATCCCGCCGCCTGGCGCACCTCGCCGCTGGCCGCCGCGGCCGTCTTCACCGGCGACTACTGGACGCGGCTGGCCCGGGAGGCCGACGCCGGGCTGCTCGACTTCGTGACGTTCGAGGACACCTTCGGCCCGCCCTCCGACGATCCGGCGCGGCTCACCGGCCGGCTCGACGCGGTGCTGGTCGCCTCCCGGGTCGCGCCGGTGACCCGGCACGTCGGGCTCGTCCCGGTCGCCACCACCACCCACACCGAGCCGTTCCACCTGTCCACCGCCCTGGCCACGCTGGACTACCTCAGCAGCGGCCGGGCCGGCTGGCAGGCCCGGGTGTCGCCGGATCCGGCCGAGGCGGCGCTGCTCGGCCGCCGGACCGTCGGGACCGGCCTGGAGCAGGCGTGGGACCTGCTCGACGAGGCCGCCGACGCCGTCGAGGTGGTCCGGCGGCTCTGGGACAGCTGGCAGGACGACGCCGTCATCAAAGACGTCGCCACCGGCCGGTTCATCGACCGCGACCGGCTGCACTACATCGACTTCGCCGGCAAGTGGTTCGGCGTCAAGGGCCCGTCGATCGTGCCCCGGCCGCCGCAGGGCCAGCCGGTCGTCGCCGCTCTGGCGCACACGCCGGCGGTGTACGAGTTCGCGGCCCGCTCGGCGGACCTGGTCTTCGTGACGCCGTCCTCGCCGGCCGACGCCGCCTCGCTGGTCTCCACGATCAGGGCGCTGGGCCCGCTCAAGATCTACGCCGACCTGGTGGTCTTCCTCGACGAGCACGGCGCAACCGCGCTGCGGCGCCGGGCCCGGCTGGACGAGCTGGCCGGCGCGCCGGTGCCCTCGGACGCGCTGGTCTTCGCCGGCACCCCGGAGGAACTCGCCGATCTGCTGCTGGCCTGGCACGCCGCCGGGCTGGACGGCTTCCGGCTGCGGCCGGGCGCGTTGCCGTACGACCTGGAGGCGATCACCCGGCTGCTGGTGCCGACGCTGCAGGACCGCGGCGTCTTCCGGACCGCACCGCACCCCGGCACCCTGCGCGAGCGCCTGGGCCTGCCGCACGCCGTCAACCGCTACGAAGGGGCCCGCCTTGGCTAAGCAGATCATTCTCGCCGCGCACTTCCCCGGCGTGAACAACACCACCGTGTGGAGCGACCCGGCGGCCGGCAGCCAGATCGAGTTCGACTCGTTCGTGCGGCTGGCGCAGACCGCCGAGCGCGGCAAGTTCGACTTCTTCTTCCTGGCCGAGGGGCTGCGGCTGCGCGAACAGCGGGGCCTGATCCACGACCTGGACGTGGTCGGGCGCCCGGACACGCTGACCGTGCTGGCCGGGCTCGCCGCCGTCACCACCCACCTCGGGCTCGCCGGGACGCTCAACGCCACCTTCCACGAGCCGTACGAGCTGGCCCGGCAGCTGGCCACGCTGGACCACCTCTCCGGCGGCCGGGCCGCCTGGAACGTGGTCACCTCCTCCGGCCCGTTCTTCGGCGAGAACTTCCGGCGCGGCGGCTTCCTTGCGTATGACCAACGGTACGAGCGGGCCGGGGAGTTCATCGACACCGCCCGCAAGCTGTGGGACTCGTGGGCCGCGCTGGCGCCGGACCGCGACGCCGGAATCTTCGCCGACACCGGCGCCTTCGCCCACCACGGCGCGCAGTTCGACATCAAGGGGCGCTTCGGCGTCCCGCGCAGCCCGCAGGGCCACCCGGTGATCCTGCAGGCCGGCGACTCCGACGGCGGCCGCGAACTGGCCGCGGCCCGGGCCGACGCCATCTTCTCCCGGCACCACCAGCTGGAGGACGGCCGCGAGTTCTACCGCGACGTCAAGTCCCGGCTGGCCCGCTACGGCCGCGACCCGGACAGCCTGAAGATCATTCCGGGGGTGTCGTTCGTGCTCGGCGACACCGAGGCCGACGCCCAGGAACGCGCCCACCACATCCGCCGCCAGCAGGTCAGCCCACAGACCGCGATCCTGCTGCTGGAACAGGTCTGGAACCGCGACCTGTCCGGCTACGACGCGCACGGGCCGCTACCGTCGATCGACCCCTCCGGGGCCGACGAGACGATCATTCAGGGCCGGGCCGGGCAGTATCCGGACCGGCTGGCCACCGCGAACGAGTGGCGGGCCCGGGCCGAGCAGAAGAACCTCAGCATCCGCGACCTGATCATCGAGGTCACCGGCCGGCAGTCGTTCATCGGCACCCCGGCCCGGGTCGCCGCCGAGCTGGACACCTACGTGCAGACCGACGCCTGCGACGGCTTCATCCTGGTGCCGCACCTGACCCCGGGCGGCCTCGACGACTTCGTCGACACGGTCGTCCCGCTGCTGCAGGAGCGCGGCGTGCTGCGCACCGAGTACGCCACCAGCACCCTGCGCGGACACCTGGGGCTGGCATGAAATTCCTGCTCATCACCCTGATCACCCACCTGGACCCGGCCAAGACCACCCGGCAGCGGTTCCGCGAGGTGGTGGACAACGCCGTGCTGGGCGAGGAGCTGGGCTTCGACGGGTACGGGGTGGGCGAGCGCCACGAGCGCCCGTTCATCTCCTCGTCCCCGCCGGTGGTGCTCAGCCACATCGCCGCGCGGACGTCGCGGATCCGGCTGTTCACCGCGGTCACCACGCTGAGCCTGCTCGACCCGGTGCGCGCCTTCGAGGACTACGCCACCCTGGACAACCTCGCCGACGGCCGGCTCGACCTGATCATCGGCAAGGGCAACGGCGCCGCCCAGGCCGAGCTGTTCCACGTCACGGCCGCGGACCAATGGGACCGCAACCGTGAATCGTATGAGCTGTTCCGGCAGTTGTGGCGCTCGCCGCGGGTCACCTGGCAGGGCCGGTTCCGCCCGCCGTTGAAGGACGCCGAGACCTGGCCGCGCCCGCTGCAGCAGCCGATCCGGGTCTGGCACGGCAGCGCCACCAGCCGCGCCTCGGTCGACCTCGCCGCCCAGTACGGCGACCCGCTGTTCTCCGCCAACGTCACCAACCCGATCGAGCCGTACGCCGACCTGATCCGCTACTACCGCGAACAGTGGGCGCACTACGGCCACGATCCCGCCGAGGCGCTCGTGGGTGCGGGCTCGGCCGGCTACTACGCCGCGCGGACCTCGCAGGAGGCGATCGAGACCTACCGGCCGATCTTCGACGCCCGGCTGGCCGCCTTCACCCGGCTCGGGCTCACCCCGGTCTTCCCTACGCTGTCCGACGCGATCGAGCGCAGCTCCATCCTGGTCGGCAGCCCGCAGCAGATCATCGACAAGGTCCACCGCTACCACGCCGAGTTCGGCCACGAGGTGATGCACCTGCACGCCGACGCTGACGGGCTCACCGAGAAGCAGCACCGCGCCACGCTGGAACTCTTCCAGAGTGACATAGCCCCCGAGCTGCGCCGGAGCATCCCCAGCCGTCCCCTGGTCATCCGTTCCTTGGGAGGACAGTAGCCATGCCTGTACCCCTGTCGATTCTCGATCTCGCCCCGATCCTGTCGGGTGGCACCGCCGGTGACGCCCTGCGCCGGACGCTCGACCTGGCCCGGCACGCCGAGCAGTTCGGCTACGCCCGCTACTGGGTGGCCGAGCACCATTTCACCCCCGGCGTCGCCAGCTCGCAGCCGGCACTGCTGCTGGGCCAGATCGCCGCGGTCACCGACCACATCCGGCTCGGCTCCGGCGCGGTGCAGACCGGCCACCAGCCGGCGCTGTCCATCGTGGAGCAGTTCGGCCTGCTCGACGCGCTCTACCCGGGCCGCTTCGACCTCGGGCTGGGCCGCTCGGGCCAGCGCCGCAAGGAGGCGCTGACCGAGCTGGCCGCCCCGCCGCCCCCGCCCGCCGCGGAGCACGTGGTCGACGGGCTGCTGATCCCGAAGCCGTTCAGCTTCGCCCCGCTGCTCGCCTCGGCCCGCGCGGCGCTGTTCCACCGCCTGCTGCACCAGCCGGGCGCCGAGCCGCCGGACTTCCCCGAGGTGCTCGACACCATCGAGGCGCTGCTGGCCGGCCCGATCACCGACGCCGACGGCAACCAGGCCCGCGCGGTGCCGGGCGAGGGCGCGAACCTGCAACTGTGGATCCTGGGCAGCAGCGGCGGCCAGAGCGCCCGGGTGGCCGGCGAGCGCGGCCTGCCGTTCGCGGCGAACTACCACGTCGCCCCGGCGAAGGTGCTGGAGGCCGTCGCGGCGTACCGGGAAGCCTTCCGCCCCTCGCCGACCCTGACCGCGCCGCACGTGATGGTCTCCGCGGACGTGGTCGTGGCCGCGGACGACGAGACGGCCCGGCGGCTCGCGGCCGGCTACGGGCTGTGGGTGCACAGCATCCGGACGGGGGCGGGGGCGCGGCCGTACCCGTCGCCGGCCGAAGCCGCGGCACACGCCTGGACCGAGGAGGAACGGGCGCTGGTCGCCGACCGACTGGCGACGCAGTTCGTCGGCACGCCGCAGGCCGTGGCCGAGCGGCTGGGGACCCTGCAACGGGCGACGGGGGCCGACGAACTGCTCGTCACCACGGTGACTTACGACCACGCGGACCGGGTGCACTCGTTCGAGCTGCTGGCCAAGGAATGGCTGGGCTGAGCGTCGCGACGGGTCAGCCGCCGATGGGCGCCGGTCCATCGCCGCGCAGCCGCCGTTCGACCGTCTCCGGGAGCGGATGACTGGTCCAGCCTCGCTCTTCGTTGGCGTCGATGTGCAACTGCAGGCTGCCCGCGACGGCAGGCCGGCAGTCGGGGAACGTCATCGCGTAGGTGATCACGGTCAGGTTGGGAAACCACGGGCTGCGGCCCGGGATGGCGACCGTGCAGTCACCTCCCGGTGGCGTGTCCGGAAGGCTCAGCACCGGCGGCGTGAACGCGAGGCTGGACGTGACCGGCGGCCCCAGCCGGACGAGCAACCGATCCCGCCAGGGCACCCGCCCAGTGTTGGTCAACGTGACCGTGAGAAGGAACAGCTCGCCCTGTTTCACCGCCGCGCCCAGCGTGCTGCGCGGGGCGACGATGGTCACGGCGTCCGCCGGGTCCATCGTCCACGAACGGTCGGCCGGTGGTGCGAGGGCCAGCCGCCGGCGCGTCTCCTCGAGATTGGCGTCGAGGTCCATGGCGCCGTCGGCGGCGAGTTGCCGGTACCGCGCCCAGCGTGGATTGCGGTCCACGTGCCGCGCCAGGGTGAGCAGGCCGGCGTGCCGCCGGGCCGGGTCCAGCGAGGGGACCGGCTCGATGTCTCCGGGATCGCGCAGCAGGTCGCGCCACCTGTCGCGCAGGGCGCCGTCGAGGGTGTCCAGGCTCGCGCAGACCTCGGCCACGATCCGCAGCATCGGGCCCGTGACAGCCCGGCCGCTCTCCCAGCCGCTCAAGCGCTGCCGGCTGATCGTCGTGCCGCCGTTGTCGGAGAGCAGGCCGGCGAACGCCGCGAGCGAAAGTCCCAGCCCGACACGGGTCTCGGCGAGCAGCGCCGGAACCTGCGCCGGCCGGGGCGTCGAGGACGGGTTCACCGAGCCGGCCAGCCGTGCTCGCAGCCGCCGAACGGCTCGGGCAGCACGATGATCGTCATGACCGATCCCACCAGGGTGTTGGGATAGCAGTAGACGCCGTCGGGCCAGCCGAGCCGGAACGCCAGCCGGTAGGTGCCGGGCCGGTCCGGCGCCCGGACGGGCACGAAGATCTCCGCATCGGACCCGGGTGCCGTGGCGGGCACCGGCGCGAACGGCGGCGTGACCAGGCCGGCGTCGAACCGCCCCACCCGGATGAACACCTTGTCCCGCCACGCGACCGCACCGGAGTTCCGCAGGATCCATCGACCGGACACGAAGGCGCCGGGACGGACCGGCAGGCCCTCCGGGATCTCGGGTACGGGATTGATGTTGGTGCAGCGGTCGCGTGCGTCCGGCAGCCACCGCGTGCCGGGGGCGGGCGTGCTCGGACAGCTGACGATCTCGGTCCGGTTGGCCCGCAGGACCTCGCGGAGGTGCGGCGGCGCAGCCGCGAAGGCCGCAGCGGCCCGGTCGTACTCGGCCATGTCGACCGTGGCGAGACGGCGGGTGCGCGACGCCCGCGGTGGGGTCGTCGCCTGGTCGGCGTGCAGCGCGGCGGCCCACCGGTACAAGTCGACGAGGTATCCGTCGGCGAGGAACGCGACGTCGTACGCGCGGATCAACCAGGCCGGAATCTGGCTGCCGCGCAGTTGCTCGGACTTGTAGTGCCGCGCGGCCAACAACCAGGCCGGCACTTCGACCTTGCTGGTGTTTCCCCGCTCGATGTCCGAGAGATACCGGGCCGACACCTCATGGGGCTGCGATACCGTGGCCGTGACCGGCTGCCGGACGGGCGCATCCGGATAGAGCTCCCGGATCACCGGGTTGAGCACGTCGGTGGCCGCGTCGAGCGACTCGAAGCCGGCCGCGGAGCGGATCTGGCGCATCGCGCCGCCCAGCTCCCGCATCACCACCATGTGCAGCGGCGCGACTCCCCGTGGCCGGCCCCTCGGTCGCGGCGCCGAGGCGGCTGCCGCGGTGTCGCCGTCGGTCACGACAGCTCCCCCCAAGAAGATCTTGGTTTGTTACGTTCGTGCGGAAAAATGGCGTCGGGTCACTCTAGGCCACATGAGCGCAACCGACGGCAGTCTCCCCGGCATCCCTCACCAGCCCATCCGCACGGTGCTCGCGGTGGCCACCGAGTGGTGGCCGGCACACGGCGGGCTGAGCGCCTTCAACCGCCGGCTGTGCGTCGCACTCGCCGCGGTCGGCCTCCGCGTGTACTGCGTGGTGCTCACCGCCACGCCCGCCGAGCGGGCCGATGCCGCAGCGAGCGGAGTGTTCCTGTGCGAGGCGCTGACGACCACGCTGTCGCCGGAGCTCGCGCTCGCCCGGCGACCGAGGCTTCCGGAAGGTGTCCGGCCGGACCTCGTCATCGGGCACGGTCGGGTCACCGGGCCCGCCGCCCAGAGCCTCGCCCAAGACCACTTCCCGGACGCCATGCTGATCCACTTCATCCACACCGCGCCCGACGAGCTCGAATGGTGGAAAGACCGGCACGACGACGCGGGCGAGCGCGCCGAGGCCCGGACCCGGCTCGAAGTCGACCTCGCCCGAGCCGCGCACCGGGTGTGCGCGGTCGGACCGCTGCTGCACCTGCGCTATCTGAACGAGCTGCACCCCTACGGTGTCGTCCCCGGCCGCTTCGATCCCGGCTTCGACGCGACGCGCGCCACGCCGGCCACCGCGCCTCCCGGTGCGCCGATCCGGGTCCTGGTGTCCGGGCGCGCCGAGGACGCCGCCATCAAGGGCCTCGACCTGGCGGCCCGGGCCATGGGCATCGTGGCCCACCGTCAGGATCCCGATGCCGCCCCCGTCGAGCTCGTGGTGCGCGGGGCGCCGGCCGGTGCCGCCCAGGGACTCAGGCTGAAGCTGCGGGCCTGGGCGCGGAATCCGTCGCTTCGCATCGTCGTGCGGCCGTACACCACCGACCATGAGCAGGTGCTCGCCGACTACCGCAAGGCGAGCCTGGTGCTGATGCCGTCGCGCTGCGAGGGATTCGGCCTGGTGGGCGCGGAAGCCGTTGTCGCCGGGACCCCGGTCCTGGTCAGCAACCGCAGCGGTCTGGCTCTGCTGCTCCGAGAGGTCCTGCCGGCGCGGGACGCCGCGCGGTTCGTGACCACGGTGTCGGGACACGACCGTACCGACGCCGAGCGGTGGGCGCGCGCCGTCGAAGCCGTTCTCCACGATCGCCCTGCGGCGTTCCGCCGGTCCGACCAGCTCGGCGCCGTGCTTGCCGGGCGGTGCACCTGGTCCGGCGCGGTCGGGCAGCTGCTGACCAGCCTGGGCATCGACTGCACTGACTCTCTATATTCGATAGGAGATATGGGTACGCTGTCCGCATGACCTCGCTCGACTTCCACTGGTTCCTGCCCACCAACGGCGACAGCCGGGACATCGTCGGCGGCGGGCACGGTGTCCCGGTCGGCGCCGCCGGCGGGGTCCGCCCGCTGACCATCGGCTACCTCGGCCAGATCGCCCGCGGCGCCGAGCAACTCGGCTTCGCCGGCGCGCTCACCCCGACCGGGGCCTGGTGCGAGGACGCCTGGCTGACCACGGCGATGCTCACCGAGGTCACCGAGCGGCTCAAGTTCCTGGTCGCGTTCCGCCCCGGGCTGATCTCGCCGACCCTGGCCGCGCAGATGGCCTCGACCTTCCAGCGGCTGTCCGGCAACCGGCTGCTGCTCAACGTGGTCACCGGCGGCGAGTCCAGCGAGCAACGCGGCTACGGCGACTTCCTCGACAAGGACGCCCGCTACGCCCGCACCGACGAGTTCCTCGGCATCATCCGCGCCCTGTGGCGCGGCGAGACCGTCGACCACGCCGGCGAGCACCTGCGCGTCGAGGGCGCCAAGCTGAGCCGGCTTCCCGACCCGGTGCCGGAGATCTACTTCGGCGGCTCCTCGGCGGCGGCCGGCCCGGTCGCGGCCCGGCACACCGACGTCTACCTGACCTGGGGCGAGCCGCCCGCCCAGGTGGCGCGGAAGATCGAGTGGATCCGCGGGCTGAACCCGTCGCTGCGCTTCGGCATCCGGCTGCACGTCATTGCCCGCGACACCGCGGCGGCGGCCTGGGCGGAGGCGGAGCGGCTGCTGCGCGGCGTCTCGCCCGCCGACATCGAGGCGGTCCAGGCCGGCCTGCGGCGCAGCGAATCCGAGGGCCAGCGCCGGATGCTCGACCTGCACGGCGGCAGCCGCGACGGCCTGGTCGTCGCTCCGAACCTGTGGGCCGGCATCGGCCTGGTCCGCGGCGGCGCGGGCACGGCACTGGTCGGCAGCCACACCGAGATCGCCGACCGGATCGTGGAGTACGCCGACCTGGGCATCACGGAGTTCATCCTGTCCGGGTACCCGCACCTGGAGGAGGCGTACTGGTTCGGCGAGGGAGTCCTGCCGGAGCTGCGCCGCCGCGGCCGCTGGCACCACCCGGCCGGCGACGGCGACACCGGGACGACGAGCATCCCGTTCGCGGGGGTCGCCACCGCCGGGGCCGCTTCCAGCTAGCTGAGCGGCCACTGGCCTGGGCGGGGCCGCGTCGTACTTCTCGCTGACCCGACCCCCCCCGTGCCCGCGGACGGTCACGGAGCCGAGATGATGGACTCGATGGACGTCTACAGTGCGGTACGGACCAGGCAGTCGATGCGTGGATTCACCGATCAGCCCGTCCCGCGCGAGGTTCTCGAACGCGTGCTGGCGGCGGCCGTCGATGCCCCGTCGGGCAGCAATTTGCAGCCATGGAATGTCTACGTCCTGTCCGGTGACCCGCTGGCCACACTGAAGAAGACAGTGGCCGGGCGGGTCGCCGTCGGCGACTCCGGTGATGATCGAGAGTTTGCGAACTACCCGCCCGAGTTGCGCTCGCCCTACCTCGAACGAATGGCGGCGCTGGGCGAAGGCCTCTACGGCTCACGTGGCATCGCGCGCGGGGATGTCGCGGGCCGGGCCCGGATCCGGGCCAGAAACTGGAACTGCTTCGGCGCCGGCACGGCACTGTTCTGTTACCTGGACCGGGACATGCCGGCGCCGCGATGGGCCGACGTCGGTATCTACCTGCAGACGGTGATGCTGCTCCTGCGGGCCGAGGGACTGCACAGCTGCACCCAGGAGGTGTGGGCGGAGTACAACCGCAGCGTCGCTGAGGCAATCGCCCCGCCGCCTGAACGAATGCTGTTCTGCGGCATGTCGATCGGCTTCGCCGATCCGACGGTCGCGCATCCGCGCATCCGCCGCGCCCCGCTGTCGGAGACCGTGACCTTCCTGGACTGACGTTCCCTCCGGTTCGCCGTCCGGCGGGGTCACCACGGCCGCAACCTCTGGTCCAGCTCAAGTCGGCCGCCCGGGGCCCTTGACATCTATTAACTCGGAGCACGGCCGACCCCGGCCGGTAAGCCCCAGGTTTTTGGATGCGAAGGGCGGCGGGTGCGGTGACGGACTCGGCCAAGGGCGGTCGCGGAGTGGTCGTCGGGGTCCTGGGCGGCATGGGACCGGCGGCGACGGCGGACTTCTATCAGAAGCTGGTGGAGGCGACGCCGGCCGCCACCGACCAGCAGCACCTCCGGGTGGTGATGTGGTCCGACCCGACGGTTCCGGACCGGACCGCGGCGCTCATGGACGACGGGCCGGATCCGACGCCGTGGCTCCTGCGCGGCCTGCGCGTCCTGACCGAGGCGGGCGCCGACCTGATCGCCATGCCGTGCAACACCGCGCACGCGTTCCTCACGCCGGCCACCGGCCGGACCGGGGTGCGCGTCGTCCACATGATCGACCAGGCGGTCCGCGTGGTGACCGAGATGTCCCCGCCGGTGCGCCGGGTCGGCCTGCTGGCCACGACCGGCACGGTGCGCGCCGGGCTCTATCAGGACTGGCTCGCTCGGGCCGGCCTGCAAGCGGTGCTGCCCACCGCCGATGAGCAGGAGGACCTGGTCACGACCGCGATCCGCGCGGTGAAGGCCGGCGACCGGGGCAGCGGGGTCTCGGGATTGTTGACGGCGGCGGGGGCGAATCTGGTGCATCGGGGTGCCCAGGTCATCATCGCCGGCTGCACCGAGATCCCGCTGGTCGTCGGCGAGTGGTGCGCCTCGGTCCCGGTGATCGATCCGACCCGGGCGCTGGCCCGGGCGGTGGTCGCCGCCGCGATCGGCACCGCCGGCGATCCCACCCGCTACGCCCTCACCGGTCAGGTGCGGCCGTGACCATCCTTCGACCCGCACAGGAGAACACCGTGGACACCACCTCGGCCCGGGACCAGACGGTGATCGCCCTCGCCGGTGTCAACAAGTGGTTCGGGCCGCTGCACGTGCTGCGGGACGTGGACCTGACCATCACGCAGGGCGAGGTGGTGGTGGTCATCGGGCCCTCCGGATCGGGCAAGTCGACGCTCTGCCGGGCGATCAACCGGCTGGAGCCGATCCAGTCCGGCGAGATCCACTTTGCCGGCCGTGCCCTGCCGGCGGAGGGCCGCGCGCTGGCCCGGCTGCGCAGCGAGGTGGGCATGGTGTTCCAGTCGTTCAACCTGTTCGGGCACAAGACCATCATCGAGAACCTCATGCTCGGCCCGATCAAGGTACGCAAGGAGAAGCCGGCCGCCGTACGCCGGCGCGCCATGAGCCTGCTGGATCGGGTCGGCATCGCCAGCCAGGCCGACAAGTACCCGGCCCAGTTGTCGGGTGGGCAACAGCAACGGGCCGCGATCGCACGAGCCTTGGCGATGCAGCCGAAGGCGATGCTGTTCGACGAGCCGACCAGCGCCCTCGACCCGGAAATGGTCAACGAGGTGCTCGACGTGATGACCGCGCTGGCGCGTGAGGGCATGACCATGGTCGTGGTCACCCACGAGATGGGCTTCGCCCGCCGGGCCGCCCGCCGGGTGGTGTTCATGGCCGACGGCCAGATCGTCGAGCAGGCGTCGCCGGCGGAGTTCTTCGCCAACCCGGCCAGCGCCCGCGCCAAGGACTTCCTCTCCAAAATCCTGCACTGAAGGAGCGCTCAAATGCATACCCGAAAACTCATGACGGCGGTGGCTGTCGCCGCGTTGGTGCTGCCCACGGCGGCTTGTGGCAGCGCGAGCGGCAGCGGGGAGACGCCCGTCAACGTGAACGCGTCGTTCGGCGCCGGCACCACGATGGAGCGGTTGAGCAAGGCCCAGAAGGTGACGATCGGCAGCAAATTCGACCAACCGGGCTTCGGGCTCAAGGGCCTGGACGGCAAGCCGGCCGGCTTCGACGTGGAGATCGCGAAGATCATCGTCGGCGAGCTCGGCATCCCCGCGGACAAGATCGAATGGCTGGAGACGCCGTCGAAGGTCCGCGAGGACTACCTCGAACAGGCCAAGGTCGACTTCGTCGCGGCGACTTACACGATCAACGACAAACGTAAGCTGCGGGTGGACTTCGCCGGGCCGTACTACACCGCCGGGCAGAGCATCATGGTGGGCAAGGACGACACCTCGATCACCGGGCCGGAGTCGTTCAAGGACGGCACCAAAAAGGTCTGCTCGGGCACCGGCACCATCCCCGCCGACACCATCAAGACCTACCTCAAGGACGTCGCCAGCCAGCTGGTGCTCTTCGACACCTACGACAAGTGCCGCGACGCGCTCAAGAGCGGGCAGGTCGACGCGGTGACCACGGACAACGTCATCCTGCTCGGTTACATCGCCAAGGACGAGAGCTCCTTCAAGCTCGCCGGCCAGGTCTTCACCACCGAGCCCTACGGCATCGGCGTACCGAAGGGCGACAACGCCCTGCGGACCTTCATCAACGACGTGCTGGAGAAGATCTACCGGGACGGCCGCTGGCAGCAGGCCTGGAAGGAGACCGCCGGCAAGTACGACACCACGGCGGTGACCCCGCCCGCCCTGAACCGGTACTAGCCGCGATGAGCGTGCTCGTTGAGCGATTCGGCGTCTTCGCCGAGGGATTCTGGCTCACCCTCCAGTTGTGCCTGCTGTCGGCGACGGGCGCGCTCCTGCTCGGCGGCCTCGTGGCGGCACTGCGGATCTGCCCCGTGCCGCCGCTGCGGGCGGTCGGCACCGCGTACGTGACGTTGTTCCGGAATCTGCCGTTGACCGTGGTGATGTTCTTCGCCGCGTTCGGTCTGCCGGTGCTGGGCTCCAATGCGGACTTCCTGCGGATTCCGCTGCTGGACACGGTGTTCCGGCGGCTCGGCACCGACCTGCCCTACTTCCGGTTCGCGGTCATCGCGTTGACGCTGTACACCGCGTCGTTCGTCTGCGAGGCGATCCGCTCGGGGGTCAACGCGGTGCCGGCCGGCCAGGCCGAGGCTGCCCGTTCGCTCGGGTTGACCTTCACCCAGAACCTGCGATCCGTGGTGCTGCCCCAGGCCGGCAAGGCGGCCGTGGTGCCGCTGGGGCAGGCCGTCATCGCGATGATCAAGAACTCGGCGCTCGCCGGCTTCTTCGGCGTGGTGGGTGACCTGTCCTCGGCCGCCGACCAGCTCACCTCGGTGGAGGGCGAGCCGTTCATCCCGGTGGCCATCGGGATCTCCGTCGGCTACCTGCTGATGACCATCCCGGTCGGGCTGCTGCTCGACCGCCTGGAACAGCGACGGGTGGTGGCCCGATGACCCGGCCGCAGACGAGCGTCCTGTTCGAGGTGCCCGGACCGCGGGCGCGGCGGGTGACGCTGATCGGCAGCGCCGCCGCGACGCTGGTGATCCTCGCCGCCGCGTACCAGTTGCTGTACCGGCCGCTGGCTGAGAAGGGCCAACTCTCCCTGCAGATGTGGGGTCCGCTGGTCGACCCCGCGAACGAGTACTTCGCCCAGGTCTGGCAACGCCTCGGCCAGGGCGCGGCCAACACGCTGATCGCGGCGGCGCTGGCCATCCTCGGCTCGCTCGTCGGCGGTACCCTCCTCGCCGTCCTCCGCATGCAGCTCAAGGCGTTGCAGCGGCGGCAGTTCGCCGGCCTCGCCAGGCCGGTGGCGCTGTTCCTGCGGGTGCTGAGCCGGGTCCTCGCGGCGGTCACCCGAGGCTGCGTCGAGGTGTTCCGCGGCCTGCCCGTCGTCATCACCATCTTCCTGGCCGGCCGCGGCCTGCCCGAGCTGGGCGTGTCGTTCAGCCTCGATCTCTGGTACGTCGTCATCGGCCTGACCGTCTACAACATGGTGGTGATCGCGGAGATCCTGCGCTCGGGCATGGAGGGCCTGTCCGGTGGTCAGGGCGAGGCGTCCGCCGCGCTCGGGCTCAGCACGCTGCAGACCACGTGGACCATCCTGCTGCCGCAGTCCTTCCGGATCATGCTGCCCGCCCTGATCGGTCAGCTGGTCGTGGTCCTGAAGGACACCTCGCTCGGCTTCATCGTCAGCTACGAGGAGTCCATGGTGATCGCCAAGCAGATCATCGGGAACCTCGGCAATCCCATCCAGGTGTACCTCGTGGTCGGCGCCGGCTTCATCGCGGTCAACTACGTCCTGTCGAAGCTGGCGCTCTACGTCCAGCGGCGTGCCTCCTGAAGCGCCGACCCGTACCCGTAGAAAGGAAAGCCGATGATCCGCGACCGGACCAGATCCGAGCACGACCTGCTCGGCGACCGTGAAGTTCCCGAGGACGCCTACTACGGGGTACACACCGTGCGGGCCCGGGAGAACTTTCCGATCAGCGGCATCCCGATCGCGGCGCACCCCGATCTCGTGGTGGCGCTGGCCTGCTGCAAGCAGGCGGCCGCGCTGGCCAACCGGGACCTCGGCCTGCTCGACGCGGCCAAGGCCGAGGCCATCGTGGCGGCCTGCGAGGAGATTCGATCCGGCCGGCTGCACGACCAGTTCGTCGTCGACGTGGTGCAGGGCGGCGCCGGCACCTCGACGAACATGAACGCCAACGAGGTCATCGCCAACCGGGCGCTGGAACACCTCGGGCACGCCAAGGGCAGCTACGACCACCTGCACCCCCTCGAGGACGTCAACCTCAGCCAGAGCACCAACGACGTCTACCCGACGGCGATCAAGGTCGCGCTGCACTTCTCCGCCGCCCGGCTGAGCGTGGCCATGGCGGACCTGCGCGCGGCCTTCGACGCGAAGTCCGCCGAGTTCGCCGACGTGCTCAAGATCGGGCGTACCCAGCTCCAGGACGCGGTGCCCATGACGCTGGGGCAGGAGTTCGGCACCTTCGCCGTGATGCTCGGTGAGGACCTCGGCCGGCTGGCCGAGGCCACCGCGCTGATCAGGGAGATCAACCTCGGGGGCACCGCGATCGGCACCGGGCTCAACGCCCCGCCGGACTACGCCGAGGTGGTGTGCCGACACCTCGCCGCGATCACCGGCATCGCCCTGAGCACGGCGCCGGACCTGATCGAGGCCACCCAGGACGCCGGCGTCTTCGTCCAGCTCTCCGGCGTGCTCAAACGCATCGCCGTCAAGCTCTCCAAGACCTGCAACGACCTGCGGCTGCTCTCCTCGGGCCCGCATGCCGGCTTCGGCGAGATCCGGCTGCCACCGGTGCAGGCGGGATCCAGCATCATGCCCGGCAAGGTGAACCCCGTGATCCCGGAGGTCGTCAACCAGATCGCCTTCACCGTGATCGGCAACGACATCACCGTGACCATGGCGGCGGAGGGCGGACAGCTGCAACTCAACGCGTTCGAACCGGTCATCGCGCACAGCCTGTTCACCAGCATCTCGTACCTGAGCGCCGGCTGCCGGGTGCTGGCGGACCGGTGCGTGCCGGGCATCACCGCCGAGCGGCGGCACCTGCGCCAGGCCGTCGAACATTCCGTCGCGATGCTGACGGTGCTCACCCCGTACCTCGGTTATGCGCGGGCCACGGAGCTTGCCCTGCAGTCCGCGGCGACCGGCGAGAGCGTGTACGAGTTGGTGCTCGCCGGCGACCTGATGAGCAGGGACAGGCTCGACAGCCTGCTCGGGGATCCCACCCACCTGATCAGGGCCCGGCAGGGGTAGGGGGCCCGCCGGTGGCTGAACTGGTGCGGGCGATCGGCGGCGGGATGGCTGTCACCATCGAGATCTGCCTGCTTGCCGCGCTCGGGTCCGTGCTGCTCGGCGTCCTCGTCACGGTGCTGCGGATCTGCCCGGTTCCGGCGCTGCGGTGGCCGGCCGCGGCGTACGTCGTCGGGTTTCGCAGCATCCCGCTGGCCGTGGTCTGCTTCCTCGCCGCGTTCGGCCTGCCCGCCCTGGGCTGGTCGGGCCTGACCTACCCGAGGATGTTCGGGCTGGCCCTGGTCGGCTACACCGGCGCGTTCGTCAGCGACGCGATCATCGCCGGCCTCGGCGCCATGCCGCGCGGCCATGCCGAGCAGGCACACGTCCTCGGGGCCACGTCCGCCCAGCGGGCGCGCTACGTGATCGCGCCGCAGACCTGGCGACCCACGGTGGTGTCGGTCGGGCGCGTGCTGATCACGCTGATCAAGAACTCGGCGCTCGCCGGCTCCTTCGGGGTGGTCGGCGACCTGTCGCAGACCGTGGACGGGCTCGCCGGCGCCTACCCCGGATCGATCATCGCCACCCTGGTCGGGATCTCGGCGGCGTACCTGATCCTGACCATGCCGCTCACGATGGTGCTGGACCGGATGGAGCGAGGTCTCGGCGGGGCGGAAGCCGGTGCCGCGCGACCGGTGTCCGACCGCCCCCGTCGTGCCGTCAACCTGACGGTGGCGGCGGCGCTGGTCGCGGTGGCATACCTGGGCGTCTACCGGCCGCTGGCCCAGGCCGGCCAGCTCTCCGCCCGGCTCTGGGCCCCGATGACAGATCCCGGCGACCCGACGTTCGCCCTGTTCTGGGGCCGGATCGGCGCCGGGTTGCAGGCGACGCTCGGCGCGGCCGCGCTGACGATCATCGCGTCGCTGCTGGGCGGCACCGCCCTGGTCGTGCTGCAGGTGGTGCTGGACGAGCACCGGGCGCGGGCCGCCCGGGGGCTCGCCGTCGCCACCAGGCTCGGCATGAACGTGCTGCGCGGCCTGCCGGTCGTCATCACGATCCTGATCGTCAGCCGCGGGCTGCCGGCGCTGGGGCTGCCGCTCGCCGACCCGCTGTGGTACCTCGTCGTCGGCCTGACCCTGCACAACCTGGTGGCGGTCGCGGAGATCATCCGCGACGGGCTGCGCGAGCTGCCGCTCAGTCACCGGGAGGCCGCGTACCTGATGGGTGCCGGGCCGGTGCAGACGGTCCGGACCATCCTGCTGCCGCAGGCGGTGCCGATCGTGCTGCCGGCGCTGACCAGCCGGCTGATCGTCGTGCTGATGGACACCTCGCTGGCCTTCATCGTCGGCTACGAGGAACTGCTCGCGGTCGCCCGCCAGGCCAACAGCGATCTGCAGGCCCCGATCCAGGTCTACCTGACCGTCGCCCTGATCTATCTCGCGCTCAACGTCGTCCTGGCGGCTCTCATCCGCCACCCGAAGAGGCTCTGAACAAGCTCAAGTCGGCCGTCCGGCGCCGCGGCCTCTGGTAAATCTCCGTACGGCCGCGATGATGGAGCCGCTGATCGGCTTGGGGGGTGTCACATGCGAAGAACTAGCGTCCGGTCGATCGCGGCCGTGGGGATGCTGGCCCTGTGCGCCGTGGGCGGCTGCAGCCCGGCCGACAACCCCGACGTGGTCGAGCTGGCGAAGATCACCTTCCCGGCCGGCAGCACCATGGCGAGGCTGCACGACGCCCAGCAGGTGACGATCGGCAGCAAGTTCGACCAACCGGGCTTCGGTCTCAAGGGCCTGGACGGCAAGCCGGCCGGCTTCGACGTGGAGATCGCGAAAATCATCGCCGGTGCGCTCGGCATCCCCGCCGACAGGATCGAATGGCGGGAGACGCCGGCCAAGGTCCGCGAGGACTACCTCGTGCAGGGCAAGGTCGACCTCATCACCGCGACCTACACGATCAACGACAAACGCAAGCAGCGGGTGGATTTCGCCGGACCGTACTACGTCGCCGGCCAGCAGATCATGATACGCAAGGACGACACGTCGATCACCGGCCCGGACTCGTTCAAGGACGGCACCAAGAAGGTCTGCTCGGGTACCGGCACGATCCCCGCCGACAACATCAAGAGCTATCTCAAGGACGTCGCCCGCCAACTGGTCCTCTACGACATCTACGCCGACTGCGCCCAGGCGCTGCTGGCCAAGCAGGTGGACGCGGTCACGACCGACAACGTCATCCTCACCGGCTTCGTGGCCGAGCATCCGGATGACCTCACCCTGGTGGGTGCGAAATTCACCAGCGAGCTGTACGGCATCGGCGTCCGCAAGGGTGACGACAGCTTCCGCGCCTTCATCAATGATCTGCTCGAAAGGATCGCCAAGGACGGCCGGTACGCCAAGGCCTGGACCGACACGGCCGGCACGTTCGACGCGACCATGCCCGAGGCGCCGGGCGTCGACCGGTACTGAGACCCGGCGCCCGGCCGGACCCCGCCACGCTTGTCCAGGGAGAACCGATGAAGCTGCTCGTCGTCGAGGACGATGACCGGGTGATGGCCGCCCTGCGCGCCGTCCTCGCCCAGCACGGCTTCGACGTGGCGTGCGCCCGCACCGGCGAGCAGGCGCTCGAACTCATCGCCGACGCGCCCGACGCGGTGCTCCTCGACCTGGGTCTGCCCGACCGCGACGGCTTCCACGTCTGCGCCCAGATCCGGCGCATCTCCACCGTGCCCGTCATCATGGTCACCGCCCGCGCGGATGCCCGCTCGCGGGTGCACGGTCTCAACCTCGGCGCGGATGACTACCTGGTCAAGCCCTACAACGTGGCCGAGCTGGTGGCCCGCATCCACGCGGTGACCCGGCGGGCCAAGGCACCGGAGCGCGGCGGCACCGGGTCGGCGCCGGGATCCGTCCCCGGGTCGATACACCTGGACAGCGAGGCCCGGGCGGTCACCGTCGACGGGCAGGCGATCGCGCTGACCGCCAAGGAGTTCGACATCCTGGCGCTGCTGGCCCGCCGACCCGGTGTCGTCTTCCGCCGGGAGCAGATCATGAGCGAGGTGTGGAACACCGCCTGGGAGGGCGCCGGCCGCACGCTTGAGGTGCACGTCGGATCCCTGCGCCAGAAGCTCGGCACGCCCGGCCTGATCGAGACCGTCCGCGGCGTGGGATACCGGCTATGCGCAGACGGCTGATCGCGTTGCTGTTCCTGCTCCTGGGGTGCGTGCTGGCCACGCTCAGCCTGCCGTTCGCCCGCAGCCTCGCCGAGGGGCGCCAGCAGGCGATGTACGTCGACCGGCTGCAGGACACCAACCAGTTCGCGGCGAGCGCCCAACAGGCCACCACCTCCGTCGACCAGGAGGCCTTGCGGGGCGATCTGGCCCGCTACGCCGACCTCTACGGCAGCACCGTGGCCGTCGTCAGTCCCGGCGGCACGACCTGGGCGGTCGCCGGCCGGCTGGAACAACTGGAGCAGCGCCCGGCCGCCGAGCGGATCCGCCAGGCCCGGGCCGGGCACCAGAGCGCCGCCCCGCAGACCATCTGGCCCTGGTCGGACCGGCCGATCGTGGTGGCCGTGCCGGTCGTCCGCGCCGACAACGTCATCGCCGTGGCGGTCACCGTCTCCTCCACCACGCGGCTGCGGGCCAGCATCGGCCGCGACCTCGGCCTGCTGCTCGCCGCCGACCTGGCGGCGTTGGTGCTGCTCGTCGCGCTCGCGGCGCGACTCGCGACGTGGGTGCTGCGACCCGTGGACGTGCTGGACGTCGCGGCCCGGCACATCAGCACCGGCGCGCTGGCCACCCGGGTGGACGCGACCACCGGACCCGTCGAGCTGCGCCGGCTGGCCGCCACGTTCAACGGCATGGCGCAGGCGGTGGAGCTGGCGATGCAACGCCAGGAGGCCTTTGTCGCTGACGCGTCCCACCAGTTGCGCAATCCGCTGATGGCGCTGGTGCTGCGGCTGGAGGCGCTCGCCATGAATCTCGACGACGAGCAGCGCCAGCAGCTCGAACCGGCCCGCGAGGAGGCCACCCGGCTCGGGGTCATCCTCGACGAACTGCTCGAACTCGCCACCGCCCTGCACATCGCGGCGCAGCCCGCCGTGATCGACGTGGCGAGCCTGATCCGGGCCCGGCTCGACGCCTGGCAACCGCTGGCGGACCGCCGCCCCGTGCGCCTGCACGGCCCGGCCGACCCCACGGCGGTGGCAGCGTTGGCGGATCCCGTGCTGGTCTCGTCGGCGCTGGACTCCATCCTGGACAACGCGGTGAAGTTCAGCCCCGCCGACGGCGAGGTCGCCGTGCACCTGGCCGCGGAGGCGACGACCGTGCGCATCGACGTCATCGACGACGGGCCCGGGCTCGACGAGGAGGACCTGGCCCACATCGGCGACCGCTTCTGGCGGAGCACCGCCAACCAGAACATCCCCGGCTGCGGACTGGGCCTGAACATCGCCCGGGCGTTGCTGGACGCCACGGGCGGAACGCTGAGCTTCGCGACGGTCGACCCGCACGGCCTGCATGTGACCCTGCACCTGCCACGCGCCGCCGGCGGCGCGGCATGACCCGCGCCCGGGTCCGGCGGTGGGCCGCGGCCGCGGTGGCCACGCTCCTGCTCGCGACGGGCGCCTACGTCGGTTCGCGGTGGGACACCGCCGCCGACGACGGCCGGGGCCTCGGGCCGGTCGTGCTTGCCACCGGCTCCCCGAACGGCGTGTACCACCAGTTCGGCCAGGCCCTGGCGGAGGCCGCCGGCACCGCGGCAGGCCCGGCGCAGGCGCTGGTCACCGCCGGCTCGGTGGAGAATCTGCGGTTGCTGGCCCAGGGGCGGGCAACCTTCGCGTTCACCACCATGGACGTGGCCGTGGCGGCGTACGCCGGCCGGGCACCGTTTCCCGGCGAGGTGCCGGTACGCGCCGTCGCCCGGCTCTACGACGACTACCTGCACCTGGTCACGCCCGCCGAGTCGCCGGTGCACGCCATCACCGACCTGCGCGGGATGCGGGTCTCGGTCGGCTCGGACGGATCGGGCACCGCGCTCATCGCCGACCGGATCCTCGACGGGGCCGGGCTGCGGCCCGAACACGACATCATCCGCGCGGAGCTGAGCCTCACCGAGGCGATCGAGGCCATGCACAGCCACCGCATCGACGCCTTCTTCTGGTCCGGCGGGCTGCCCACCCCGGGCATGACGGCGCTGGCGACCACGACCGCGATCCGGCTGATCGACCTCGCCGCCGCCGCGGACACCCTGCGGGCCGCGTACGGCTCGGTCTATCGCACCAAGAACATTCCGGCCGGGACGTACCAGGGCATGACCGCCGCGATCACCACGATCGCCGTGCCCAGCCTGTTGGTCGCCACCGACGCCACCTCGCCGGAGACGGTTGAGCGGATGACCGGCATCCTGTTCGCCACCGCCCCGGCGATCACCGGATCGATCCCCGCGGTCAGCCAGGTGGACCCGCACGCGGCCATTTTCACCGAGGCCATTCCGCTCCATGACGGCGCCCGCGACTATTACCGCGCCACCAAGGTGCCGGCCTGAAGCCAGGTGGGAAAGCGGCGCGCTGGGCCGGGCCCAGCACGCCCCCGATCAGCGCCAGACCATGTCGAGCTGGCGTTCGAAGTTGACGTAACCGGCCCGGGCGAACGCCTTCGCCATCGGCACGTTGGTGACGTCGGTGTTGGCCCGGATGCGCGGCACGCCCTCGTCCGCGAGCAGCCGGGTGCCCGCCGCCAGCACCTCGTCGATGTATCCCCGGCCGCGATGCGCCGGCAGCACCCCGATGTACGCGATGATCGGGTTGTAGCCGTTGTGCGCCGGGATCACGAAGCCGACCGGCTCGCCGTCCGGCAGGGTCGCCACCCGCCACCACCCGTGCGGGCTGGCATAGCGTTCCAGCTCGTCGCGGTACTGCTCCTCGGCGGCCTGCCGGGCGGTCATCCGGGTCAGGTCCGCGCGGCTGTGCGCGTCGAGCGTGCCCTCCAGCACCAGCGTCATCAGCTCGATGAGCTCCCCGGCGTCGCGCAGCGGCCGGAAGGCGAGGCGGCCGGACGGTGCCGGCAGCGGGGTGCCGGGCCGCCACTCCAGGCGCAGCCGTTCGACGAAGAGCTTGGCGCCCAGGCTTTCCAGGGCACCCATCCGTTGCTCGACGCCGCGGCGGACCTCCGGCTGGTCGCGCCAGTCGCCGGGGACGTACCGCAGGTAGTCGGGCGGGTTCGTGCCGGGCACGACGAAGGTGGCCAGCGCTGCCCGCACCAGGTGGATGCCGTCCTCGACGGCACCGTCCAGGTCGAAGATGTCCATCAGGAACGGGTGCTCGTCGCCGGCGCGGGACCACCAGGCGGCCCGGGCGACGACGCGGTCGCCGCGCAGGGCGAGCCACAGCCATTCCGGGCGGCGGCGGCCTTCCGCCAGGTCCTTGGCGATCTCGCCGTTGAGGACGTACGGCAGGCGGTTGAACAGGTCGATCTCGTCGGGCCCGGTGATCGGGCGCAGGGTCAGGTCGTGGTCGTGCAGGGTCAAGGCATGCTCCGTCTGGAGGCGCCCCGTCCTCCGGGATCAGCTCCGCTGGTCGCCCCGGGAGGGCATGAGCGCGGTGTGCATTGCGTACATGGCTCAGTCCTCCTCTCTTTCTCGGTCCGGCGGTCAGTTCTATCCGGTCGCCCGGCGAGCCGCAAACGATTTAAAAGTAACCTCGGGTGCATGGATCTGATGGCCCGGGCCGCCGACCTGATCGCCGTGCCGTCGACCGCGGACCGGCCCGAGGAGTTGCATCGGGCGCTGGAGCTGGTGCTCGGCGTCGTCGGGCCCGGCTTCACGGTCGAACGGTTCTCCGCGCGGGGCAAGCCCAGCGCGCTGGTGCACCTGCCCGGCCCGCGCCCGGCGTTCCGGGTGCTGCTCAACGCCCACCTCGACGTGGTGCCCGCCGACGCCTACGCGGCGCGCCGCGACGGGGACCGGCTCTACGGCCGGGGCGCGCAGGACATGAAGATCGCCGCGCTGGTCCTGGCGGACGTGTTCCGGTCGCTGGCCCCGGTGCTGCCGTACCAGCTCGGCCTGCAGCTGGTCACCGACGAGGAGGTCGGCGGCCACGACGGCACCGCGCACCAGATCGCCGCCGGCGTCACGGCCGGCTTCGTGGTCATCGGCGAGCAGAGCGGCCTGCGCGTGGTCACCGACTCCAAGGGCATCCTGCAGGCGCGCCTGCACGCCACCGGCACCGCCGCGCACGCCGCCTACCCCTGGCTGGGCGACAACGCCCTGCTGAGGCTGACCGGCGCCGTCGACGCGGTGCTGCGGCGCTATCCGGTGCCGACGGCGGAGCAGTGGCGGACCACCGTCAACGTCGCCCGGATCGAGACCGCGAACCGCGCCGTCAACCAGGTCCCGGCCGCGGCCACGGCCTGGCTCGACATCCGCTTCCCCAGCGAGGACACCGATTTCGCGGGCCGCACGGCCGAGGAGATCGCCGCGTTCCTCGCCGGGGTGAGCGGCGCCGAGGTGGTGGTGGACAACCTCGGACCGCCGCACCACGCCGACCCGGACAGCCCGGAGGTGGCCCTGCTGCAGGCTGCCGCGCGCCAGGCCGGCTACTCCGGTGACCTGCTGCGCAAGCACGGCGCCGCCGACGGCCGGTTCTACTTCGCGCGCGGCATCGACGCCGTCATCTTCGGCCCGGGCGGCGACGGCCAGCACGGCCCGGACGAGTACGCCGACCTGACCACCGTGGGGCCGTACCGGGAAGCATTGGTCTCGTTCCTAACCGGCCTCGGCGCTTTGCCGTGAGAGGGGCGGGCGGAGCGCGGCCCGCAGGATGATCGGGGCGGCGTCCTCGGTCAGCGAGAACACCACCCGGGTCCGGGAGGCGACCGTGGGATCCTCGACCAGCTGCCCGTCCGGCTCGACCCGCAGTCCGAGCAGCGGCGCGTCCGCCGGGGTGAGCTCGCCGGTGGCGATGCCCGCGGCGAGCGGATCGTGCAGCGGCACCCGGCGTTCGCCCAGGCCGGACTCGTAGAAGTCGAAGTATCCGGTCAGCATCGCGGCCAGGGCCGCGGTCAGCGGCGTGCCCGCAGCGGCCAAGGCCGCCCGGTCGTCCTCATCGAAGCGATGCCGCATGGTGACGTCGAGCGGGACCAGCGTCACCGGCCAGTCGGCGCCGAACACGGCGGCGGCCGCCGCCGGGTCCCCGGCGATGTTGGCCTCGGCGCGCACGGTCACGTTGCCCGGCGCCCGGACGGCCCCGCCCATGACGGTGACGTCGCGGACCAGGCCGGCCAGGCCCGGCTCCCGGCGCAGCGCCAGCGCCAGGTTGGTCAGCGGGCCGGTCGCCACGATCCGCAACTCCCCGGCGTGCTGGCGGGCCAGCCCGAGCAGCAGATCGACCGCGTCCCCGGCCTCGGCCGCCCGGGACGGGGCGGGCAGCTCGACGCCGCCGACGCCGTTGCCGCCGTGCACCCGCGCCGCGCCGCCGCCGAAGGTGCCGGCCAGCGGATGATGCGCGCCGACGGCCACCGGGATGTCGTCGCGGCCGGCGAGCGCGAGCAGGCTCAGCGTGTTGCGGGCGGCCTGCCCGGCGGCGGTGTTGCCGCTGACCGTGCCGATGCCGGCCAGGGCGACATCGTGGTGGCCGAGCAGCAGCGGGAGGGCAAGGGCGTCGTCCACGCCGGTGTCACAGTCGAGGTAGTACGGCACGGCAGTCATGCCCCGCACGCTATGGCGTCCACCTTCCGGGATTGCCCGCGGGTCGCGGTGGGTACGACCTGCGCATGACGGAGTACGGCATCCACGCCTCGCACGAGCAGATCCCGCCCGCCGAGCTTCTCGCCGCCGTGGTCGCCGCCGAACGCGCCGGTTTCGACGCCGCGATGTGTTCCGACCACTTCTCGCCGTGGAGCGCCCGGCAGGGCCAGTCGGCGTTCGCCTGGTCCTGGCTCGGCGCCGCGCTGCAGGCCACGAACCTGTCCTTCGGCGTGGTCAACGCGCCCGGCCAGCGGTACCACCCGGCGATCGTCGCCCAGGCCATCGGCACCCTCGGCGCCATGTACCCGGGCCGGTTCTGGGCGGCGCTGGGCAGCGGCGAATACAGCAACGAGCACATCACCGGCGAGCCGTGGCCGCGCAAGGAGGTCCGCGAGGCACGGCTGCTGGAGTGCGTCGGCGTCATCCGCGGGCTGCTGGCCGGCGACGAGGTCACCCGCGACGGCCTGGTCACGGTGGACCGGGCCAGGCTGTGGACCCGGCCCGCGACGGCACCGGCGCTGATCGGCGCGGCGGTCAGCACCCGGACCGCCGCCTGGTGCGCGGACTGGGCGGACGGCCTGGTCACCGTCAACGCACCCGAGGAGCATCTGCGGGCGATGCTCGCGGCGTACCGGAATGCGGGCGGCCGCGGCCCGACCGCCCTGCAGGTCCACCTGAGCTGGGCACCGACCGAGGCCGCGGCCGAGGCGATCGCCCACGACCAGTGGCGCAGCAACGTCTTCACCCCGCCGGTCTGCTGGGATCTGGCGACGGTCGAGCACTTCGACGTGGTGTCCGAGCAGGTGACCGTGGAGCAGGTCCGCAAGGTCGTCAACGTCTCCGCCGACCTGGAGCGGCACATCGAGTGGCTGCGCGGCTATGCGGCGCTGGGCTTCGACCGGATCTACCTGCACCACGTGGGCCAGGACCTGGGGCCGTTCGTGGAGACCTTCGGCGCGAAGGTGCTGCCGGCGCTGCGCTGAGCCGGCCGGCGGCTACTGCCCGGTGGACAGTTCGTTGTAGACCCCGGCCGCCTCCTGGCCGGACAGCTTCTCGATCTCCGCCATGATCTGGTCGGTCGCCTCGCGCCGGGCCCGCGCGGCGCTGCCCGCCGGCGGGCCGAAACGCAGCGGCGCGCCGAAGCGCACCGTGACCCGGCCGGGCCGCGGCAGCCTCGCGCCCACCGGTTGGACGCGGTCGGTGCCAAGCACAGCAACCGGTACGACCGGAGCGCCGGAGGCGAGTGCCAGCCAGGCCACGCCGGTGCGCCCCCGGTACAGCCGGCCGTCGCGGGAACGGCTGCCCTCGGGGTGGATGCCGAACGCCCGGCCCTCGTTCAGCACGCCCAGCGCGGTCTCCAGGGCGGCCTGGGCAGCGCGGAGCTCGCCGCGCGGCACGGCGACCGCGCCCAGCCCGCTCAGCGCGCTGCCGGTGAGCCGGCCGCGCACGCCGGGCCGGGTGAAATACTCGGCCTTGGCGAGGAACGCGACCTGCCGGGGCGACACCAGCGGGATCAGGAAGCTGTCCAGGGCGGACAGGTGGTTGGCGGCCAGGATCACCGGGCCCTCGCGCGGCACGTGCTCGCGGCCCTCCACCACCGGCCGGAACGCCAGCCGGGACACGGGCACGAGCAGGGCACGGATGAGTTCCGGCAGCATGTCAGCGCTCCACGTAGGCGTCGATCGCCGTGCGCAGCAGCGCGTCGGCGTCCTCGGTTTCGACCGTCATCTGCAGGCTGCCCCAGGACCAGAGCTGGGCGATGCCGTGCAGGTTGGCCCACAATGCCCCGGCGGCCACCGCCGCGTCGTCACGCCCGGGGCGGCCCCGGGCGACCAGGTCGACCAGGACGGCGAACAGCGGCTTGCTGGCCGCCCGCAGCCCCTCCTGGTTACCCCGCAGCAGCTCGTGCCGGAACATCAGCTCGAACATGCCGCGGTCGGTGCGCGCGAACTCCAGGTAGAGCCGGCCGAGGGCGAGCAGCCCGGCGTGGGGATCGGGCTGCACGCCGAGCGCGTCGATGCGGCCGGCCAGCCGGGCGTAGCCGACCCGGGCGACGGCGGCGAGCAGCTCGCGGTGGGTGGGGAAGTAGCGCCGCGGCGCGCCGTGCGAGACACCCGCCCGGCGGGCGATCTCGCGCAGGGTCAGGGCCTCGGTGCCCTCGGCGGTGACCAGCTCGACGCCGGTGGCGACGAGATGATCGCGCAGGTCGGCATGCATAGACACTGTCTACCAGCTGGCGTAGACAGTGTCTATTACCCGGAGCGCGCCGCCAGTCTGTTCGGGCGGGCCGGTGGGTGTGTGGTTGCCTGGTCGGGGTATTGCGGTCAGGTGACCAAGCGGTGATGGGATTGGTCGCCGCGGTCAGAGGTCGAGCTGGAAGAGCAGCGAGCGGTGGGTGGGCGCGTAGCCCAGTGCGTCGTTGATCCCGCGCATGGTGGTGGTGTTGCTGTCGGCGGTGTCGGTGAGCAGTCCGGACACGCCCGGGTGCGCCGCGCGGGTGTGCCGGATCGCCTCCGCCTTCATCCAGCGGGCCAGGCCGCGACCGCGGTGCTCCGGCAGCACCCCGGTGCCGTAGTGCTGGGCGTCGCCGGTGCCCGTGCCCCGCACCACCAGCTCGCTGAAGCCCGCGATCGTGCCGTCCGCGGCGTCGACCGCCGCGACCGTGCACAGGATGTCGCCGCGCTTGGCGATCGCCGCCGCGATCTCCCGGACCCGTTCGACGTCCCAGGCCTCGGCTTCCACGTCGGCCTCGTCCATCGGCATGTCGTCCATCGCCCGCCGGGACGCGGCGTAGGTTGCCGCCAACCCGTCGGGCACCGTGCCCTCCCAGACGGCCAGGCGGTAGCCGGGGCGCGGCTCCGCCGTGACGGCGGCCTCCGCGAGGGCCAGCCGCGCGTAGGTCAGCGCCAGCACCGGCCGCAGTCCGCGTGCGGTCAGGAACGCCTCGCCGGGTGAGCCGGCGTCGACCGGGCCCGCCAGCACCGTGCGGCGGCCCAGCTCCCGGGCCGCCGTGACGGTCTCGGCCAGCAGTGCGGTGCCGGCTCCCCGGCGCCGCTCGGCGGGGTGCACCGACACCGCGGCCTCGGCGCGGTGTTCCGCCCCGGCCGCCGTGAACACCCGCAGGTGGGCCGTCGCGACCGGGTAGTCGTCGTCGCTTGCGGCGATCCAGGCGAGCCGGTATGACGACGGGCCGGGCTCCGGCTCGCGCCAGGCGGTGATCTTCATGCGGGCATTGTTCCGTCCGCGATCGGCGGCGCCCACTGCGGCCGGGGGATCAGGCAGAACGGGTGGCCGGCCGGGTCCGCGAAGACGCCCTCGCCGGCCAGCGCGGTGGCGCCCAGCGCCAGCACGGCGGCCGATGCGGCGGGGACGTCCTCGACCATCACGTCCAGGTGGAGCTGCTGGGGCGTCGCCGGGTCGGGCCAGGTCGGCGGCGGGTTGCCGGGTGCGCGCTGGAAGGCCAGCCCCGAGGCCCGGTCGCTGGTCGCCACGACCGCGAAGTCGTCGTCCTGGTAGGTGATCGGCAGGCCCAGCAGGGCGCTGTAGAACCGGGCCAGGGTCAGTGGGTCCGGGCAGTCCACGATCACGTGGTGCATGCGGCCGATCGGCACGGGCATCCTCCTGTCCGGCCTGATGGGCGGCAGGGCCGGTGCCGCGGGCGGCCGGCTCTGCTGCCATATAGGAAACGCCGTGCCGTACCGGAAAAGGGTATGTCGAGAAACGGCGGGCGGAACCGACCCGCTGGTATGACGAAGTTTTTGCTGATTCAGCACCGGGCGGCCATGGGCACGTGGGCGCCCGTCGATGTGCGGCGCCATTTCGACTTTCAGCGGCGCCTGGACGACGAGCTCGCGGCGGCCGGTGAGCTGGTCGAGGCCCAGGGCTTCGGCGGGCGGACGCACCGGGTGGCGGGGGAGCGCGCGCCCGGCGACGGCGTGCTGCCGGCGCTGGCGGGTTACCGGGTGGTCGACGTCGAGTCCGAGGAGCGGGCCCTGCAGATCGCCGCGCAGGCGTCGGCCGCGCCGGGTCCGGGGGGCGTGCCGCTGCGCCAGCAGATCGACGTGCGGCGGCTGCTGACCCCGTGAGAGCGCTTTCTCGCCGTAACCGGTTCCGGGGGTCTGATCAGGCTCTGTGTCAAGGGGAAGCGCTCTCCGGCAACCGATCCTTTCGCTATCCTTAAAGTTGGTCGATGTCTGCTTGACTTCGTCCCATTCGCCACGGTTGAGTTCGGCACTGTTAAGTCAGTTTCCGGTTTCCCCGTCCCCCCGGAGTTCACCGTGCCGAGATTCCCCCGCCGGTCGCTGCTCGCCGCCGGCACCGTGCTTGTCGCCCTGCTGGCCACCGTCGGCGTCCGCGCCACCGCGAACGCCGGCACCGTCACCCCCGCCCGCATCCCGGCCGTGAGCGCGGCGGCCGCCTTCTCCCACCCCGGCGTGCTGCTCAGCCGGGCCCAGCTCGACTTCGTCAAGGGCCGGGTCGCCGCCGGGGCGCAACCCTGGACCAACGCCTACCAGCAGATGGCCGCGAGCAGGTACGCCTCCCTGTCGCGCACGCCCGCGCCGCGCGCGACGGTCGAGTGCGGCTCGTACTCCAACCCGAACAACGGCTGCACCGACGAGCGTGAGGACGCGATCGCCGCGTACACCGACGCGCTGATGTGGTATCTCACCGGCAACACCGCGTACGCCAGCAAGTCGATCGCGCTGATGGACGCCTGGTCGGCCGCGATCAGGACGCACACCAACAGCAACGCGCCGCTGCAGACCGCGTGGGCCGGCTCGGTGTGGCCCCGGGCCGCCGAGATCATCAAGCACGCGTACGGGAACTGGCCGAACCAGGCGCGCTTCGCCACCATGCTGCGCACCGTCTACCTGCCCGTGGTGATCCCCGGCATCCACAGCAACGGCAACTGGGAACTGTCGATGATGGAGGCCGCCGTCGGCATCGCCGTCCACCTCGACGACCAGGCCAGCTACGACCGGGCGATCGCCCGCTTCAAGCTGCGCACGGCCGCCTACGTCTACGTCACCGCCGACGGCTCGCAGCCGAAATACCCGCCGGTCGGCGGCATCGACACCCGCGCCGAGCTGATCAGCTACTGGCAGGGACAGAGCACCTTCGTCGACGGTCTCTCCCAGGAGACCTGCCGCGACTTCGTGCACACCGGGTACGGCATCTCGGCTATCGCTCACGTCGCCGAGACCACCCGGATCCAGGGCGGCGACCTCTACCCCGAGTTGCAGGACCGGCTGCGGCACGCGCTGGGCTTCCACACGAAGTTCGAGAACGGCACCGCCGTGCCGTCGACCATCTGCGGCGGCAGCGTCATCAAGGGCCTCGGCCCGATCACCGAGGTCGCCTTCAACGCCCTGCACAACCGCCTCGGCATCGCGATGGCCAACACCGAGACGTACACCCTCGCGAAGCGCCCGCAGGGCACCAACAACCTGTTCATCGCGTGGGAGACCCTCACCCACGCCGACAACCCCGCCTGATCCCCTACCTCCCCGTCCCCCGAAGGATCTTGATGAAACGCACCCTCACCGTCCTCATCACCACCCTGCTCGCCGGCGTGCTCGGCGTCGCCGTCGTCACCGACGCCATGGCCGCCACCACCGGATCGGTCGTCAGCAGCGCCAACGGCAAGTGTCTCGACGTCACGAACGGCTCCACCGCCAACGGCAATCAGCCGCAGATGTGGACCTGCGCGAGCGGGCCCAACCAGACCTGGACGTACGGCGACGACCTGTCGCTGAAGGGCCTGGGCAAGTGCCTGGACGTGGCCGGCGGCGCCACCACCGACGGCGCGGTCGTGCACATGTGGGACTGCTTCGCCGGGCTGACCAGCCAGCAGTGGACGTACACGGCCGGCCTCGACCTGGTCAATGTCAAGGCCGGCAAGTGCCTCGACATCACCGGCAACAACACCGCCGACGGCGCGAAGCTGCAGCTGTGGACCTGCGGCGGCGGCGCCAACCAGAAGTGGACGGTCAACGGCGGCTCGACACCGCCGACCACCCCGCCGACGGTCCCGCCGGGCACCGGCAACCCCGACCTGGGCCCGAACGTGACCATCTTCGACCCGTCGATGGCGCAGTCGACCATCCAGAACCGGCTCAACACCGTCTTCAACCAGCAGGTGCAGAACCAGTTCGGCAACCAGCGGTACGCGCTGCTGTTCAAGCCGGGCTCGTACAACGTGGACGCCAACGTCGGCTTCTTCACCCAGGTGGCCGGCCTCGGGCTCAGCCCGGACGCGGTGACCATCAACGGCGCGGTGCACACCGAGGCCGACTGGTGGCCGGACGGCTCGCAGAACGCCACCCAGAACTTCTGGCGCTCGGCCGAGGGCCTGTCGGTGACCCCGACCGGCGGCCTCGACCGCTGGGCCGTGTCGCAGGCGGCGCCGTACCGCCGGATGCACGTGCGGGGCAACCTGGCGCTGTCCGACGGCGGCTGGTCCTCGGGCGGCTGGATGTCCGACACCAAGATCGACGGGCAGATCCAGTCCGGGTCGCAGCAGCAGTGGATCACCCGTAACTCGCAGATGGGCTCCTGGTCGGGCTCGAACTGGAACCAGGTCTTCGTGGGCTCCCAAGGCGCCCCGGGCAACACCTTCCCGACGCCGCCGTACACCGCCATCGGCCAGACGCCGAAGGTCGCCGAGAAGCCGTACCTGTACGTCGACTCGGCCGGCGCGTACCAGGTCTTCGTGCCCGCCGTGCGGTCCAACTCGACCGGCACCACCTGGGCCAACGGCAACCCGGCCGGGCAGTCCCTGCCGATCGGCACGTTCTTCATCGTCAAGCCCGGTGAGACCGCGGCGAACATCAACGCGGCCCTCGCGTCGGGCAAGAACCTGCTGGTGACGCCGGGCGTCTACAACCTCAACCAGACGATCAACGTGACCCGGGCGAACACCGTGGTGCTCGGCCTCGGCCTGGCCACCTTCGTCCCGCAGAACGGCATCGCGGCGATGACCGTCGCCGACGTCGACGGCGTGCGGGTGGCCGGCCTGCTCTTCGACGCCGGTACGACCAACTCGTCCGTGCTCATGGAGGTCGGCCCGAACGGCTCGGCCACCGACCACTCCGCCAACCCCACCGTGCTGTCCGACGTGTTCTTCCGGATCGGCGGCGCCATCGCCGGCAAGGCGTCGGTGAGCTTGCGGATCAACAGCGACGACGTGATCGGTGACCACGCCTGGATCTGGCGCGCGGACCACGGCAACGGCGGCACCGTCGGCTGGACCATCAACACCGCGGCGAACGGCCTCATCGTGAACGGGGACGACGTCACGTTCTACGGCTTGTTCGTCGAGCACTACCAGCAATACCAGACCATCTGGAACGGCGAGAACGGGCGCACGTACTTCTACCAGAACGAGATGCCCTACGACCCGCCGAACCAGGCCGCCTACATGAACGGCGCCACCCAGGGCTGGGCGGCGTACAAGGTCGCGGACTCGGTCAACAACCACCAGGCCTGGGGTCTCGGCTCCTACGCCTACTTCAACGTCAACCCGGGTGTCGTCAACGCCCGCGCCTTCGAGGTTCCGGTCAAGGCGGGCGTGCAGTTCCGCAACATGGTGACCGTCTCGCTGGGCGGCGTCGGCACGATCTCGCACGTCATCAACAACACGGGGGCCGCGGTCAACAGCGGTCACCAGGTGACCAGCATCGTCAGTGGTCCCTGACCCCGTACCCGCACACAGCGACGGCCCGCCGGATGACCGGCGGGCCGTCGTCCTTTGTCAGCGCTTGTTGTATCGCTTCTTCGCCCACAGATAGCCGGCCAGCGCGATGGCGGCGCACCAGGCGGTCGCCCACCAGATGTGGTTACCCACCGGCGCCCCGGTCAGCAGCGCCCGGAGGGAATCCATGATCGGCGTGAAGGGCTGGTATTCGGCGAACTGCCGCAGCCCGGTCGGCATCGAGTCGGTCGGCACGAAGCCGCTGCCGAGGAAAGGCAGCAGGGACAGCAGCAACGGCGTGTTGCTCGCTTCCTCCACGGTCTTGGCCACCAGGCCCAGCGCGGTGGCCAGCCAGGTGATCGCGAACGAGGTCATCACCAGCACCCCGGCGACGCCGAGCCAGGCCGCCGGGCTCGCGGTGGGCCGGAAACCGATCGCGAGCGCCACCGCGAGCACGATGACCAGGCTGACGAGGGTCTGGATGATGCTGCCCACCACGTGCCCGGTCAGCACCGACGCCCGGGCGATCGCCATGGTGCGGAACCGGGCCACGATGCCTTCGGTCATGTCGGTGGCGACCGAGACCGACGTGCCGGCGGCCGCCCCGCCGACGGTCATCAGCAGGATGCCGGGCACCACGTAGGCGAGGTATTCGGCGCGGCCGCCGCCGAGGCCGGCGCCGAGCGTGCCGCCGAAGACGAAGACGAACAGCAGCAGGAAGATCACCGGCATCCCGGCCAGGTAGAAGATCATCGCGGGATAGCGCTGCATGTGCCGCAGGTTGCGCCGCAGCATGGTGTTCGAGTCGCGGACGGCGAGGCTCAGGGTGGTCATCGCACGGGCTCCTTCGCGGTCAGGGCCAGGAAAACGTCGTCCAGGTCGGGGGTGTGCGTGGTCAGGGTCTCCACCTCGACGCCGGCCTCGTCCAGGGTGGCGAGCAAGGTGCGCAGCGAGCGCACGCTGCCGTCCGCGGGCACCTGCAGGGTGAGCTGGGCCGAGTCGACGTCCTGGGCGTCCAGGGCCACGGCCGCCGCCCGCAGCGCCGGCCCGTCGGCGAAGCGCAGCGTGACGTGCCCGCCCGGCACCAGCCGCTTGAGCTCGTCGGCGGTGCCCTCGGCGACCAGCCGGCCGCCGTGCAGCACCGCGATCCGGTCGGCGAGCTGGTCCGCCTCCTCCAGATACTGGGTGGTCAGGAAGATCGTCACGCCGCCCGCGACCAGGCCCCGGACGGCCTGCCACATCGCCTGCCGGCTGCGCGGGTCGAGGCCGGCGGTCGGCTCGTCCAGGAACACCAGCCGCGGATCGCCGACCAGCCCCATCGCGATGTCGAGCCGCCGTCGCATGCCGCCGGAGTAGGTGGACGCCATCTTGCCGGCGGCCTCGGTCAGATCGAACTGCTCCAGCAACTCGTCCGCCCGGCGCCGGGCCTCGCGCCGGCCCAGGTGGTGCAGGTCGGCCATGAGAATCAGGTTTTCCCGGCCGGTGAGCAGGCCGTCGACGGCGGCGAACTGGCCGGTGACCCCGATCGCGGCGCGGACCGCGTCCGCCTCGGCCACCGGGTCGTGGCCGGCCACCCGGATCTCGCCCCCGTCGGCCAGGATCAGGGTGGACAGGATCTGCACCGTGGTGGTCTTGCCGGCGCCGTTCGGGCCCAGCAGGGCGAAGATCGAACCCGCCGGGACGTGCAGGTCGATGCCGTCGAGGACGATGTGGTCGCCGTACGCCTTGCGCAGGCCGGTCGCCGTGATCATCGGAGCTCCTCGGTGTCGCCGCGGCGCACGATGATGTCGCCGAAGGAGGTACGGGCCCGCACCTGCACGTTGTGCTCGCCCGGCTCCGGCGCGCCGGTGCTGTCGAGCTGGTTGAGCACCTTGCCGAACTGGGTGTGCAGGTCCAGGTAGGCGGCCGTGCCCTGGGCGATGCCGACCTCCAACTCGCCCATCGCGGTGCGGACCGTGACCGAGCCCCGGTGCGCGGCGCCGATCCGGATGCTGCCGTTGGAGGTCGCGGCGTCTACGTCGCCGTGCGCCTGCCCGACGACCACGTCGCCGTTGGCCGCCTTGGCCTGCAGATCGCCGCCGGCCGAGCCGACCCGGCTGTCGCCGTTGGAGTTCTTCAGCACCACGGCCCCGCCGACCGTGCCGAGCTGGATGACCCCGGTGGCGGCGGTGGCCCGGGCGTCGCCGGCCACCGACTGCACGACGATGGCGCCGCTGGCCGTGGTCACCTTGAGCGGCCCGGTGTGCTCCAGGCGCACATCGCCGGCCGACGTCTTGATCTCGGTCTGGCCGAGGGAGCCGGTGCAGTGGAACGCGGCGACCGCCGCCTCGCCGTGGACCTCCGAGCCGGTGGGCAGCGCGATCTCGACGTCGATCGAACCGGTCTTGCGGGTGAAGCCGAAGGTCTTCAGATTGCGGGGGGTCTTGACCAGCAGCCGCCCGTCGGCGAACTCGACCTGGGTCTGCTCGACGGCGCGCAGGTCAAGCTCGGCGGACGGGTCGCTGGGGCGGATCTCGACGGTGGTGTCCGTGCGGTCGGTGGCGACGATGCGGACATCGCCGACCAGCAGCTCGAGGGTCGCCTGGATCGGCACGGGCGTGTCGAAAGTGGGCATTACCAGGTCCTTTCGGGAGTGAAGGGTGGGCCGGCCGGTGCGCACGGTCACCGGGCCCAGCCGGTGAAGCGCTGGCCGCCGATCGGGGCACGGGACGTGCGCGGCCGGTCGCCGGTCTGCACGGCGGCGCTGGCGGCCCGGATCAGCCAGGCGTTGACCGACAGGCCCTCGCGGCCGGCGGCCTCCTCGATCCGGGTTTTGAGCTGGTCGGGAAGCCGGAAGTTGATCCGCGACACGGCGCCGTCGTCGGCGGCCTCGGCGGCGTCGACCGGCGGGGGCGCGGCGGCCTCCTCGGCCGGGTGCTCGGTGGGCGGCGGGGTGACCACGAAACCGGGCGAGCCGCCGCGCAGCCGCAGCTCGACGGAACCGGGTGCGAGGTCGCGGGTGATCTCATCGGCGGCGGCGGACAGGGCATCGAGCAGCGCGAGCCGGAAGGCCGAATCCATCGGCGCGGTCAGCCGGCCGGCCAGCTCCCGGGCGTCGGGTCCGCCGAGCTCGGCCGCGCCGGCGAGCTCCTCGCGAAGGCGGGCGACATATGACGTGAGGTCCATGACGCCATCATGGCACCACTATGGCGCCATGTAAAGCCACCGTGGCGCGGTCTTGGCGCCATGATGGCGTCTGGGGTGCTCCAGTGTTTCGGAATATGCCAGTGTGTGGCGGTTCCACGCCTGCTCGCGGTGCGCCGCTGGGAGATCTTGGAGCGCCGAGGAGGCTTCTGTGCATATCGCCGCAGGCGGCCGCATCCTTGATGCGGGCGGTCGCCGAGCGCACCGTCGGTCTTCAAGATCTGTGAACGGTGCCAGGCACGCCGTCGATGTGTTCGAACCACCTGCGTCGGACTCGCTCGGCGATCTTGGTGCGAAGGGATTCGCCGGCGCGGTCTCTCAGGACGACTGAGTGCGCGTGGTCTCCGTGCCGCCCGGGACGGACGGTCAGGGCAGCTCCCAGCGCTGCCTCTCCGCCGCCGAGCAGTCCTCGGTCCGGACGGCGGTGCCCGACTGGGTGCCGTTGCTCGGGTCGGTCAGGCAGTCGCCGGTGGCGAGATTGACCAGGATGTCGTCCGGACCGGCCCGCCACTGCGCGGCGCGGCGGGCGTCGCAGGTCGCGAGGCGGACGGTGCCGTCGTCGGCCGACGCGGCGCACTTGCCGACGATCCGTAGCGTGCCGTCGGTTGCCACCGTCCAGCGCTGCGCCGCGGTGTCGTTGCAGGTGAAGACCTGGATCTGGGTGCCGTCGACGGCCAGCGCGCCGTTGAGGTCGAGGCAGAGGCCGCCGTTGCCGTGGATTCGGCCGATCCGGTCCGCTGCCGGCGGGGCCAGCTGGTCGACGGCCGGGCTGGCGGTCGGGGTGGCCGGGACGGCACTCGGGCCTTTGGTTGTCGGCTTCGGCTTCGTCTTCGGTGCCGGCGTCGCCGGGGGACTGCCCACGGCTCGGGGTCGGGTCGTCGCGGCGGTGGTCGCCGGCGTCGCGACGGTTGGTGCGGCCGTGGTGGCCGGCGCCGGCGGCGATGCCACCAGGGTGGGCAGCGGAGCGTCGATCGGCAGGGCGCTCGGCGTGCGCGGCTCGGGCAGCAGCGACGCCGCCAGGGCGGCGGCACCGAGCAGCGCCAGCGTCAGCGCCGCGGCAACCAGCAGCACCAGCGGGCGGCGGTGCCGCCGCCCGCGGCGCGGCGGGGGAGCGGGCAACCGGATCGGGACGGTCGCGTCCGGCGATTCCGGCACGGCGGCGGGCTCCGCCGCCGCCTCCGGCCAGGTCTGGGCGGAGGCGTGCGGCGGCGTGCTGCCCGGCTCGCCCAGCAGGTACGGCCGGACCAGTAGCGGATCGCCGTCGTCGTCCCGGTCGGTCATGGTGTCCCATCGACGGTTGCCACGAAAAGATCGACCTGCACCGTACCCCGATCGACGGTCGTCAGTCTGCCCGGTGATCCGCCGCCGTCAGCGCTTCCAGAATGCCTTGCGTTCCGTCGGCGGTGCGAACCCGTCCAGGGTCTCGCGGGCCAGCGCCCACTTCTCCGGCAGGCCGCCGTCGGCCTTGAGCCGCTCGACCAGCCGGTGCAGGCCCTTGAGCTCGGCATCCTCGCGTCCCTCCAGCAGCGCGCCGAGCCGGCTCGCCAGGTCGGCCAGCAGGTCGCGGCGCTCCAGGGCGGAGCGCCCCTCGGCCTCGCGCAGCCGGGTGGCCTCCACCGCGACGATCGCCCGCAGATCGGCGAGCGTCAGCGGCGAACTGGCCGGTGCCGCCATCGCGCGGCTGCGGCTCCCGACCCGGAGACCGGCCGGCATCTGGGCGAACGGCCTCGGGCCGGAGCCCGTCCCCTGGGCCTGGGCCGGCGCGAAACCCAGCCGGGGCGCGGCGGCCGGCGGCGGGAGCGGCGCCGACAGCGAGGCCAGCATCATCCCCGAGTCGCTTTCCGGGGTGAACATGTCCCAGCCGGACGGCGACTCCACCGGCTGGGTGACCCGGCGGACCTCGCCGTTCTCGGTCACCACCCGGCTGTCCACCGCGACGTACGCGGTGAACCGGCACAGCACCCCGTACCGCAGGGAGGTGGCCACGATGGTCTGCTCCAGCTCGTTCCGTCCGGCCAGATACCGGTCCTCGAGCTCGCGCAGCCGGGCCCGCGCCCACTGCGCGGTGACCGCCGGCTCCGCGCTGTCGCGTACCGGGATGTGCCGGACGAAGTCCTCGTCGTCGCGGGTCCGGCCCCGCACCGTGAGCGTTCCGCCCGCCGTGCCGGTGTAGCGGCCGAAGACCACCAGCGGCACCCCCGGGAACACGGTCCGCGGGGCGGTCGGCTCGACGGCGAAGCCGTCGGCGGTGATCCGCACGTCGGTGAGCACCGGCGCGGCGATCCGCCGGTGGATCTGCTCCATCGCCTCGTCGAGGCGGTCCTCGCTCTCCACCAGCTCGCAGCGGCCCGCGCCGAGCGCGGCGAGCCGGCCCAGGAAGCCCAGGTTGACGGCCCGGTCGATGCCGACGGTGTGCACCCGGGTGGCGCCGATCAGCGGGGTGATCTCGGCCAGGATCTGGTCCTCGTTGCCGACCTGGCCGTCGGTGACCAGCACCAGCACCCGGTCCCGGGCGCCGGAGTCGGCGAGCAGGCTCAGCCCCTCCCGCAGCGGGGTGAGCAGCTCGGTCCCGCCGCGCGCGTCGGCGCGGGACAGGTGCTCGACCGCGCGGAAACGGTTGCGGTCGGTCGCCTCGGACAGGCCCTTGCCGAGCTCCTCGGGCCGGTCGAGCTGATGGTCGAAGGTCACCACCGCGAACCGGTCGGCGGTGGTGAGCGTGTCGACCACCCGGGCCGCGGCCCGGCGGGCGGCGACCATCTTCCAGCCGCCCATGCTGCCCGAGCGGTCCAGCAGCAGCACCACGTCCTTGCCCCGGCCGCCCTCGGCGGCGGCGTCCGGCGGCACCAGGACCACCTGGTACGTGCCCACGGGCCCGTCGCCGGACTCGTCGGGCACGCACACCGCGCCGGAGCCGTCACCGGAGTACGGCAGCCGCAGGATGAAGTCGCGGTCCGCGCGCTCGCCGGGCGCGATCCGCACCTGGATGCGGTCCGCGCCCTCGCCGGGCGTGGTCCGCAGCTGGCCGCCCTCGGCGGTCACGGTGTGCAGGCTGGACCGGATCTCGCCGAGCGCCAGCCCGGCCGGGTCGATGTCGACGCCGACGCTGAGCCGCAACGGGTTCGGGAAGCCGGGCAGCAGCACCGGGGGAGTGATCCGGGAGGCGTCCGGCACCGCGTCGGTGTCCTGCGCCTGACCGGAGCCGACCGCCGGGCCGGGCAGCGGCGCACCGGGCACATATCGCGGCGCGACCACCAGCGGGAACCGGAAGGTCGCCGCGCCGTCCTCCCAGGGCAGCGGCCCCACCAGCGACAACGCGATGGTGACCCGCTCGCCGGGCAGGATGTTGCCGACCCGCATGGTGAAGACGTCCGGGCGTTCCTCCTCGGCGATGGAGGCGCGCTGCCCGGCCTCGATCGCCCGGTCGTAGGTCTGCCGGGCCTGGGCGCGCTCCTGCAACTCGGCCTCGACGGTGTGGCCGTCCGCGGTCATCGTCATGCCGGTCACCGCGGCGCGGTCCGGCAGCGGGAAGATGTACGTCGCCTCGAGCGGGGTGTCGTGCGCGTTGACGTATTCGGCGGTGACCGTCGTGCGGGCGACCAGGCCGCTGATCGCCGCCCGCACGTCGAGGCGGTCCAGCGGCAGGTTGCCGCGGTCGGTGTGCAGCGCGCCGAGGCCGGCGTCGGGCAGGATGCGGACGCGGCTGAGCTCTGCCGGATCCATCGGCGTGACAGAAATGGTCATAGCGCGCTCCCATCGTCGAGGGTGTCGCCGGCCAGCAGGCCACGGGCGGCGAGCAGGTCCAGCAGGGGTCGGGCGGCGGTGGCGATGGCGGCATAGTCGGCGGCGTCCGGGCGTACCGGAAGCACCAGGATCGCGCCCCCGCCCAGCGCGACGCCACCCACCGGGCGTGCCGTCGCGGCATCGGGCCGGGGCGCGGCCGGAGCCGGAGCCGGCCCGGCCGGAGCCGGCGCGGCCGCCCAGAAGCGGGACCGCGCCGGGCCGTCCGCCGGCACGGCGTCGTCGTCGGAGGCGACCGTCAGGAGCCCTTCCGGCACGCGGGCGGCGATCGCCAGGTCGGCGTCGCTGGCGCCGGCCAGCTCGGCCTGGATCGCGGCGAGCGAGTGTCCCTGCGCCTGGCGCCGCTTGACCGCCACGAGCTGCAGCAGGTGCCGCGGCCCGTAGAGGGCGGTGCGCCCGCGCATCCCGGCGGGCCGGTCCACCAGGCCGGTCGTCGTATACCACCGGATGGCCCGGCGGTCGGGCACGTCGCGCACCCGGCCGTTGGGCGCACCGGGATATTCGGCCGCCAGCGCCTGGCGCACCCGGTCCACCAACTCGTCCATCGTCCACACGCCCACCACCATGACACTGTCATCGTGACACTGTCAACGTGGCGCCGGACCGGGCGACGATTCAGGAGCAGCGGCACAGGCCCAGGTCGGTGATCCGGATCCCGCAGGACGGGCAGATGCCCGGCCCTGCCTGGCGCGGCGCGGGCAGCGGCCGGCCCGGCAGGAAGTGCCGCGGCGCGTTCGCCGCCTTGATCCGGCGCAGCGCCCCGGCCACGTCGTCAGGACCCACCCGCTGCCAGCCGTCCTCGCGCAGCGACCGGACGATCCCCGCCACGTCGGCGCCCCGCTCGCGCAGTTCGGCGACCGCCTGCCGGAACTGCGGCCACGAGCCGTGCGGAGTGCGCGGCACCGGCCGCCGGAATTGACCGGCCGCGCTCGGGTAAAGGAATTCCCGGCGGGCCGCGCATTCGATTCCGGCGAGCGCGACCCGCACATCCTCCCGGGTGACCAGGGCCCATCTCCCACCCCGGCAGCGGAATTGCTGATAAAGCCCGCCGACGCCGATCCGCGGCAGCCGCTCCCGCATTTCCTCGACCGCCCCGATGATCGCCGGCAGGGCCGGCCGGGTGGCGGCCCGCCGGGGCAGGCCTGCCGTCGAGCCCGCATCCGGCCGGTGGCCGAAGCCGTCGGGCAGCCGCTTGGCGGCATTTCCATGCCGCCGTTCCTGCCGGGGCACCGACCATTCCCGGCTCTTGTCGTTCCGCTGTTCCGCGGCCGTCGATTCCATCGCAACCCCCGTTGTCGGCGTTGCCATGATCGTAAGTTTGCGGATATCCCGGACCCCGGTAACCGAACAGTTCGCGTCGCCTGACCGAATGGCCGTCAGCTGCAGATGACGAACTCGGCGCCCGGGTCGTGCGGCAGGGCGGTCCACCCGGCGACCACGAACGCGGCCCGCTCCCAGGTCCGCTCGGCCTCGACGAACGGGCGCTCCTCGGCCATCCAGGCGGTGTAGTCGTCCGACGTGGTCTCGCCCGCCGCGACCCGCTCGGCGTCACGCCGGTCGACGTCGTCCATCGGCGACTCCACCCACACCACCGCGTCGAGCACCGGTGCGAGCTCCCGGCGGCCCGCGCCGACCCCTTCCACGATCACCAGCGTGCTGTCGGCGGGCACCTCGATCGCCCCGGCGCGGCCGCCGGCATCCCACTGCGGCGGCCGGTAGGAGACCGGCTGGCCCGCCCGCAGGGGTGCCAGCACACCCTCGGTGAGCAGCGCCGCCCAGTCCAGCACGGCCTGCCGCCAGGCGATGTCGTCGGTGTGCACCAGGGTCGCCCCGGCCCACATCCCGGCCAGCCGGGCCGCGAACGTGGATTTCCCGCTGGAGCTGCGCCCGTCCACCGCGAGGACCGGCGGCCGGTCGGCGGGTTCGCCCACCGCTCGCCGCACCCGTGTCCGTACCTCGTCCGCCGTCGCGACCCGCCACCGTCTCATCACCCTTGATTGCCCACCGCATCCGCGTTGACACCGAACGTGGTGACGCGATAGCAAGAACGCGCACAGCTTGATCGGGCAGGATGACCGGGGCGGGGTGCACCATGCGACGACGGGTGATGATGGGTGCGGCGGCGGCAGCCGGATTGGCGGGCGCATTGACCGGCGGGCCGGCGCAGGCCGGCGGCCGGCCCCGGCTCGCGCTCGACCTGATCAGCCTGTCGCACGTCAACGATCCGGCGACCACCAACGTCTACCCCGGCGACCCGCCGTTCGAGCTGGAGACCATCGCCACCGTCGAGCAGGACGGCTTCTACCTGCAGTTCGTCCGCGAGGGCGAGCACACCGGCACGCACTGGGGCGCGCCCGGGCACTTCAACGCGGGCGCCGCGCTGGCCGACGATCTCGACATGGCCGACCTCTTCCTGCCCGCCGTCAAGATCGACGTCCGGCGGCAGTGCGCCCGCGACGCCGACTTCGCGCTCTCCGTCAAGGACCTCAAGGCCTGGGAGCGCCGGCACGGGCGGATCCCTGAGGAGTCCATGGTGATCCTCTGGACCGGCTGGGAGTCGCGCTGGGGCACCGACGCCTACGTCAACACCGACGCCGACGGGGTCATGCACCAGCCCGGCTTCAGCCTCGAGGCGGTGCAGTGGCTGGTCGACACCGGCCGGCTGGGGCACCGGGGCGGCACCGGCACCGACACGTTCAGCCCCGACCTCGGCACCGACACCACGTACGCCGTCTCGCTGCTGGTCTACCAGCGGCACCGGATCAGCCTGGAGATCCTGGCCAACCTCGGCGCCCTGCCCGCCACCGGGGCGTACGTCCTGTGTGGCGGGCACATCAACAAGGCCGGCTCGGGTTCGACCGCCCTGATCTACGGGGTGCTGCCCCCGCCCGGCTGAACGACGCCGTTGACCGTCAGCGCGTACGGCGCGTACTGGGTGACCTGCCCGGTCGGGTCGTCGTAGGCGACGATCGCGACCACCTTGGGGTAGCCGCGCAGGGCGGCATACCCGGCGACGCCGACCTGCCGCGCCCGCCGGCCCTGCTCGTCCAGCCCGACCAGCCGCACGTGCCAGGCGTGCACCCCGACCGGCACGATCTGGGTCGGCGAGCGGAAGCCGGTCAGCGTGCTGCCGTCGCTGACGGTACGGCCGCCCACGGTCACGTCGTCGACCAGCCAGCCACCCTCGTTCACCGAGCTGTCGGTGACGTAGCGGAAGCCGAGCAGGACGCGCTTGCCCGCGTACGCCCTCAGGTCGTAGCTCTGCGCCTCGAAGCCCTCGGAGGCGCCGCTGAGCGCGGGACCGAGCGGCGCCGCCACGGTGTGGTTGCCGGCAATCGCGGTGTAGGTGCGCCCGCCGTCGGTGGACACGGTCACGTAGCCGTAGTCGTACCCGGTCTCGGTGGTGTAGTTGGCCCGCAGCCGCAGCGTCGGGTCCTCGGCCGGCACCTTCACCTCGACGACGGCCGCCGCGTCGAGGTCGCCGGTGTCGCCGGAGAACAACGCACCGTCGCGCACCGTCCACTGCAGGGGCCGGGCCGGCAGCGTCTTCGCGCCGCTGAACCGCACGGCCGTCAGGTCGGCACCGCGCAGGAACGTGCCGGCGGCGTTGCGCAGCCGCACGTAGTCGGCGCCGTTCGGGGCGGCACCCGGGTAGTCGAAGGAGGCCGGGTTCGCCAGGTTGACGGTCGACCGCACGCTCGCCGAGATCACCCGCTGCCGCGGCACGCCGGCCATGACCCCGGCCGGGGTGTCGCCGACGATCTTGTCCACCAGGGTCATCGTCTGGAAGTCGTGGATCACCCCGGCCAGCTCGACGCCGGGGCCTAGCGCCGCGGCCACCCCGGCCAGCCCCTGCTGTCTGCCGTCGCGGTGCAGCCGTTCCAGCACCGCGGGGCCGAAGCGGTCGCGCAGGTAGAGCAGGAACTGGTAGGCGTTGCCGTAGTCGGCGAGCACCTCGGCGGGCGCGCCCTCGTCCCACATGGTCAGCGAGTTCTGCGGGCCGCCGCAGTCGCGCGGATTGGTGTTGAACGGGGTGCGGACCAGCCCGAAGCCCTGGAAGCAGACCAGGTGGCTGTCGGCGCCCCGATGGTGCACGGTGGCGGTGCCGTCGACGTAGCCGACCAGGGTCTGCGCGTAGTCGGACAGGCCCTCGTTGACCCAGACCTCCTCGCCGGGGTCGGTGTACGACTGCAGCAGGTGCTGCCACTCGTGGGCGAAGGTGCCCTCGTACATCCGGGGCCGGGCGGGCCGGCTGGTGCACAGGTCTGCGGTGGGCTCGTCCGGCGGCGCGGCTCCGGAGCGGTGCGTCCAGTCGTACGCGTCGATGGTCATGACGTTGCGGTCGACCAGCGCGTTGAGCTGCGCGGAGAAGAACCCGGCGATGTAGGTCGGCGCCGCCGGGAAGGTGAAGTAGTTGTCGTCGCGGACGTTGTCGACCAGGGTGACGGTCTTGTCGCCGGCGCCGGTGTAGTCGCCGCCGGTCAGCACCGGGGCGGTGCCGTCGCGGTCGCGCGGAACGCTGAAGGCGGCCGTCTCCCGCGGGTAGATCGTCTCGTCGAACTGGCGGATCAGGTCGCCGATCTGCCGGTCCGTGACCGTGGTCGAGCCGGCGGGCCGGCAGTCGCCGGCGGGGAAGGCGACGTCGCCGGCCACCCAGACCTCGATATGCGCACCGACCCCGCGCAGCGTGAAGTCCTTGCGGTAGAGGGTGCCCTTGACGTCGTCCAGCCCCAGCCACTCCCGCACCGTGCCGATCGCCGGGGTGGGCGCGGCGGCGGCCCGGGCCCGGCGCTCGGTGGCTCGCCGGCCCGCGGTGAGCCCGGAGACGTCGAGGTGCTTACGGGTCAGCCCCCGGATGTCGGAGGCGGGCGAAACCACGGGTGCCGCCGGTGCCGCGGACGCCGGGCAGGCGAGCGGCAGCATGGGCAGGATCAGCAGGGCGACCGCGGCGAAGCGGAGGCGGGCCATGGGACTCCCTTCGGCGCCGCGCCGGTGGGGCGCGCACAGAAGGGACGCTACCCGGCGTAACGGGCCAAAAAGGGCAAGACGCGGGCTACTCGAAGAGCGAATAGTCCCGGCCGCCGCCGGACCGGCGCCGGGCCCGCCGCCGCAACTGCACCACCACCAGGTCGACGACCGCGACCAGCGCCCACCCGGCCAGCAGCCAGCCGGGCACCGTCCAACCCGCCCGCAGCAGCACGACGGCCAGCACCGTGCAGACCACGAAGCCGAACGCGGCCAGCACCAGGCGCAGATTCAGCGCGCTGTACGGCTCGCCGACGGTGCCCCGCCGGCCGGGCGGCTGGGGACCGATCGGCATGGATCGACCCTATCGCCCGGCCGGCCGGAACGCCTCAGGAGACCTCGCGCCGCAGCACCCGCGCCGTGCCGAGGGCCAGCGGCAGGGCCACCCAGACCAGGGCCGCCACCCCGAAGCGGGCCCACTGCTCGCCGGTCATCCCCGGCTCGCTCAGCGGCACCGAGGTCATGTTGATGTCGACCCAGCCGGCGGCCGTGTGCAGCCACTTCACCATCTCGCCGAGCACCGACCAGACCGTCGGAATGGCGAAGTACAGCACGATGGCCAGCGGCGAGTTCATCAGCAGCGCGCCGAACGCCGAGCCCATCAGCACGAACACCACCTGGTTGACCAGCAGCTGACCGACCAGGGCCGCGTCGAGGTGCCAGCTGCCGTCGCCGCCCGTACCGATGGCGACCAGATTGCCCACCGCGGAGAGCGCGGCCGCCGCGGCCGTGGTCGCCACCGCGATCAGCACGGCCGCGATCAGCTTCGCCGCGATCACCCGGCCCCGCGCCGGGGTGAGCGTGAAGGTGGTCAGCGCCGTGCGCTGCGACCATTCGCTGGTCATCGACAGGATGCCGAGCACCGGCAGCAGCACGGCGGCCGGCACCAGCCCGAAGGCGAACAGGCCCGCGAAGGTCTGCTCGTCGTCGGGCGCGGCGGCGAGCATGATCGCGGCCGTGCCGGCCGCGGCCAGCCCGATCACGATCAACAACCACAGGCCCGACCGGGTGTCGGCCAGCTTGCGCAGCTCGACCTGGGTGAGACGGACCAGCGGGATTCCGGTACGGCTACGGGCTGCCCCGGGAGCAACACCGGGCGCCGAGGTCGGCGCTGTCTGCACGGCTGTCATCGGACGGCCTCCTTCACGGTGTCACCGGCGGTCAGGGTCAGGAACATCTGCTCGAGCCCGCCGCTGCCGGCCGGGCGCAGCTCCAGCAGGACCAGGCCCGCGTCGGCCGCCGCCCGCCCGATGGTCTCGGCCTCGGCCTGCACGACGACGCCCCCGTCGGTCGTCGAAGTGCCGGCCAGCCCGATGCGCCGAAGCACCACCTCCAGGGCGCCCATGTCGAGCGCTCGCACCACCGTGCCCGACGCGGCCAGCAGCTCGGCCTTGTCGCCCTGGGCCACGACCCGCCCGCCGCCGATGACGACGAGCTTGTCCGCGACCGCCTCGACCTCCCGCAGCAGGTGCGACGAGAGCAGCACGGTGCCGCCCGCGTCCGCGAAGTCCCGCAGCAGCCCGCGCATCCAGTAGATGCCCTCCGGGTCGAGCCCGTTCGCCGGCTCGTCCAGGATCAGGATGCCCGGATCGCCCAGCAGCGCGTAGGCGAGCCCGAGCCGCTGCCGCATGCCCAGCGAGTACGCCTTGACCCGCCGCTTGGCGGCCGTGCTGTTCAGCCCGACCCGGTCCAGGCCCTGCTCGACCCGGCGCTTGTCGACGCCCATGGTCAGCGCCGCCAGGGTCAGCACCTCCCGCCCGGTGCGACCGGCATGCTGCGCGGACGCGTCCAGCAGCACCCCGATCCGCCGCCCCGGGTTCCCCGTCCGACCGCCCCACCGCCACCCTTGACCGGACTGAAGACTGCCCACGCGCCGATAGGGCTGCCCGTCGACGGTGGCGGTGCCCGAGGTGGGCGGCGTCAGCCCGCAGATCATCCGCATCGTGGTGGACTTGCCCGCGCCGTTCGGGCCGAGGAAGCCGGTCACCGTGCCGGGCTCGCAGGTGAACGACACGTCGTCGACGGCCGGGTGGCTCCCGTACCGTTTGCTCAGATGTTCGACCGTGATCATGCCGTTCAGCGTGCCGCCGCCGGCCGGCCCGCCGCGTCGGCCGCCGGTCGGCGCCGGCGAACCTTGGTCTACCGCAGGCTTCGACTTTGGTCGGTATCGGCCGGCGCCCGGCCGCCCGTAGCATGGCGGCAATGGGTGAGCTGACGGTGTCATGGGGAGGTCGCCGCCCGCTGGAATACCACTGGCTGGTGCCGGCGGAACTGCGGGACCCGGCCGACCAGCCACGCGCCCGGCGCTCGCCGCGCGATTGGGTGATCGATGCGCTCTGCTTCGCCGCCGGCCTGGGCTGGGCCCTGCTCGCCGGCATCGACCTGCTGCGGCCGCACCCCGCCGTCGTGCCGCAGTGGGCCGGCACCCCGGCCTGGCTGACCTGGCTGGACCTGGCGGTCGGGGTCGGCCTCGCGCTCGGGCTCTGGTGGCGCCGCCGGTTCCCGGTGCAGCTGGCGGTGCTGGCGATGCTGACCGGGGTCTTCTCCGTCACCGCCGCGATCGCCGCCATGATCATCATGTTCACGGTGGCGGTGCACCGGCGTGTCGAGGTGACCGCGCTGGTCGCCGTCGGCTCGCTGGCCGCCAACGCGGCGTTCTGCTACCTGCGCCCCGAGGCCGGAACGAGCGTCACCGAGTCGCTGGCCTGGAGCACCCTCTTCCTGGCCATCATCATGCTCTGGGGCATGGTGGTGCGGTCCCGCCGGCAGCTGGTGCTGTCGCTGCGCGAGCGGGCCGAGCGCGCCGAGTCCGAGCAGCAGCTGCGTGTCACCCAGGCCCGCGCGATGGAACGCACCCGTATCGCCCGCGAGATGCACGACGTGCTCGCCCACCGGATCTCCCTGCTCAGCCTGCACGCGGGAGCCCTGGAGATCCACCCCGAGGCGGCCTCGGCCGAGGTCGCGGGCGCCGCCGGAGTGATTCGGGCCAGCGCCCACCAGGCCCTGCAGGACCTGCGCGAGGTGATCGGCGTGCTGCGCGACCCGGTCGGCCCCGACACCCCCGAACGCCCCCAGCCGACCCTGCGCGAGCTGCCCGCGCTCGCCGACGAGTCCCGGGCCGCGGGAGTCAAGGTGCGCCTCGACCTGAGCGTCGACACCTCGGCCCACCTGCCGGCGGGCACCGGGCGGGCGGCGTACCGGATCGTGCAGGAAGGCCTCACCAACGCCCGCAAGCACGCCCCCGGCACGGCCGTGCGGGTCCGCGTAGCGGGCGCGGCCGGCACCGGCCTGACCATCGAGATCCGCAACCCGGCACCGATCGGCACCCGGCCGCTGCCGGCCATCCCGGGCACCGGCACCGGCCTGGTCGGCCTCGCCGAGCGCGCCACCCTGGCCGGCGGCCGACTATCCTCCGGGCACGGCGCCGACGGCGAATTCACCATCACCGCCTGGCTCCCCTGGCCGCAGCAGGCGGCGACGCCGTGACAGATTCGGTGCGCATGCTGATCGTTGCCAGGCTTCCGTGGTCGCGGCCGGCGGTGGCGTTGTGACCGGCCCGGTGCGGGTGCTGATCGTCGACGATGACGCCCTGGTCCGGGCAGGCCTGACGATGATCCTTTCCGGCGCCGACGACGTCGCCGTCGTGGGCGAGGCCGCCGACGGCAGCGAGGTCCCCGCCGCGGTGGCGACCCACCGCCCGGACGTGGTGCTGATGGACATCCGGATGCCCCGGGTCGACGGCCTGACCGCGACCGAATCGCTGCGCCGGCGGGCGGGCGCGCCGGAGGTCATCGTGCTGACCACCTTCGACGCCGACGAGTTCGTGCTGCGTGCGCTGCGGGCGGGCGCCAGCGGCTTCCTGCTCAAGGACACCCCGCCGATGGAGATCCTGCACGCGGTGCGCCGGGTGGCGAACGGCGAGGCGACGCTGTCACCGACGGTGACCCGCAAGCTGATCGCGCACGTGGCCGCCCCCGAGGCGAACGGCGGCCGGCGGCACGCGCTGACGGCGCTGGCGCAGCTCAGCGAGCGCGAGCGCGAGGTGGCCATGCTGCTGGGGCAGGGCCGCGCCAACGCGGAGATCGCGGGTGAGCTGTTCATGAGCGTCGCCACCGTGAAGGCGCACGTGTCGCGCGTGCTGGTCAAGCTCGACCTGAACAACCGCGTCCAGATCGCCATCCTGGTGCACGACGCCAACCTGGCGTGACCCCGCTGTTCTCATCCGGGCCTGGCGTGACCCGGACTCTCGGGCCGGATGAGACCATGCCGGGATGACCGGGGAGACGATGGACGACGGTGTGGCATCGAACGGGGCGGGCGTGACTCTCAGCGGGACGGCCGTGTCCGAGGCGGTCGGCGGGCTCGGCTGGCGATATGTGCTGGGCAGCCTGCGGACGTCGATCCAGCTGGGTCCGATGTGGCAGATCGCCGAGGTCGCCACCGAGCTGATCCGGGCCTGCGGCCAGGACGCCGACCGGTGCCTGCTGCTCGACCTGCGCCCCGGCCGACTCGAACTGACCCTGCGTCCACCGGACGCGGCCGGGCTGACCGCCCGGGAGCTGGCCCACGCCCGCATGATCGCCACCACGGCCGCGGAGATGGGCCTGCCCCTCGAACCGGACGCCGGCGGGCGGCGCACGGTGCAGACCCTGGAGATCGCCGTCGACGCGCTGTCCATCGCGGAGATCCGGCCGTTCTGGAAGGCGGTGCTCGGCTACGCCGACGAGCCCGGCGCCGGCGGCCCGCGGGACCCGATCGTGGACCCGCTGGCCCAGGGCCCGGCGGTCTGGTTCCAGCAGCTGTCCGGCCCGCGCCCGCAACGCAACCGGCTGCACCTGGACATCTCGGTGCCGCACGACGAGGCGCCGGGGCGGATCCGGGCGGCCCTGGAGGCGGGCGGCACCCTGCTGTCCGACGCCCGGGCACCGTCCTTCTGGGTCCTGGCGGACGCCGAGGGCAACGAGGTCTGCGTCACCACCTGGCAGGGCCGCGACTAACCGGTCAAGTCACCCTCGACGGTCCACGATGCGGGCGCCACGTCCAGCTGATGAGCCCCGGTCCCACATGCCGAGCACGGTGACCACGCCCTGAGCATCCGGTCCCACATCCCGGACTCAAACCTCACAAAACCCGCATATCGCCGCCACCGGTAGCGACCTTGATACGCGCGGGTGCCGAGCACGCCGTAGGTCTTCAAGATCTGCGAACGGCTGCCCGAAGCCAGGTGCCGCCAGTGGGTGGCACGCAAGCGGGGCACTCCATCCCGCCCGGAAGGTCCTGTTACATCACGAATTTATCGCCGGCACTCGCATGGGCGACCCGGCGGACAGCCTTCGATACTCGTGAACAAGCCCCGCGCACTCCAAGATCCGTAGTGAGGCGGCGGAGAGCGACGGCGGCTTCTGCTGTCAGCCGGCTGGCGATAGCGGGTGGCCGGACTCCGCGCCCATGCCCACCAGCTGGGAGACCGTCGCGAAGCGGAAGCCGCGGCCACGCAGCCCGTCGATCATCGCGCCGAGCCGCCGCAGGGCCACCAGCCGCCGGTCCGGGCCGACGTCGTGGGCCAGGATGATGTCGCCGGGGCGGACCGCGTCGACGATCTCCCGGACCTGCCCGTCCGGGTCGGCGGCGAAGGCGCGCTCGCGCATCTGCTGCGACCAGAGCACGATGTCGTAGCCCATCGAGTCGGCGGCCAGCAGCGTCGAGCCGCCCAGGTGCCCGTACGGCGGGCGCATCAGGGTCGGCGCCCGCCCGGTGACCTGGCGGATCACGTCGTGCGTGCGGGCCAGTTCCTTGGTGACCCCGGCCAGGTCGAGGGTGGCCAGGTCGTCGTGCGACCAGGAGTGGTTGCCGACCTCGTGCGGGCCGAGCCGGCCCCGGACCAGCCCGGCGTGCTCCCGCAGGTGCCGCCCGACCATGAAGAAGGTGGCGGGCACCCCGGCCGCCGCGAGTGTGTCCAGCACCATCGGCGTCCACCGCGGCCCGGGACCGTCGTCGAAGGTGAACGCCACCACGGGTTCGCCGGTCTCGACGTAGTACCGCGCCGTCACGGCGGCGTGCCGGGCGGCGGCCGGCGTGTCCGCGGCCGCGGCGTAGCCACCGCCGAGTGGCGGCCGGTCCCACCCGCACCAGCGCGGCACCTCGCTCGCGCCGAACGCGCCCAGACCCGCCCCGGCGACGGCCAGCAGGCCGCCGCGAAGCAGGGCGCGCCGGCTGGGCCGCATGATCCGGACGTACGCTGCCATGTGTGATCCCCCGTGTCCGCACCGCGGGATCGCGGCGCCACAGGGAGCGTCTACGGCGTGCCTACCGGCGGGTATCCGGCGCGGGCCGGAGATCCGCCGCGGTCGAATCGGCCCTTTGGCCGAGGTGCCGCTGTGCTACCGGTACGGCAACCCGCCAGCGCCACCACTCAACGTGACCGACCGCGTCACCAGGCAGCATGACCTGCCGGCGCCGCGACTCGGCGTGACCGACCGCGTCACCAGGCGGCATGACCTGCCGGCGCCGCGACTCGGCGTGACCGGCTGCGCGTCACCGGGCAGGTGAAACGGGCGCTGCTACCGGGCGGGGGACAGGGGCCAGAGTGGCTCCTGGGCCAGTTGTTCGGTCTCGCGGAGCACACGCAGGATGTTGCGGCCGGTCAGCTTCTCCAACTCGGGCTGCACCCAGCCGCGCCCGGCCAGTTCGGCCAGCAGCCGGGGATAGCCCGACACGTCCTCCAGGCCGACCGGCAGCGGGTCACACCCGTCGTAGTCGCCGCCCAGCCCGACGTGGTCCACCCCGGCGACCGTCCGTACGTGTTCCACGTGGTCGGCCACCTGCGCGATCGTCGCCGCGGGCCGCGGGTTCGCGGCCAGCCAGGCCCGGAAGGGCTCGGGCGGCGGCGCGGCGGCGCCGGGCAGTGCGGTGGAGAACGATCCGCCCGAGGTGCGGGCCACGGGCACGGCGTCGCGGCCCGGCCGGGGAGCGCTCGGCCAGGGATCCGGCTCCGCGGGCAGGCCGAGCCGTTCCCACTCGGCGTCGGCCGCCGCCGTCCAGGCCGCGACCTGCGCCGAGACGAACGGCGGCACGAAGGTGACCATGCAGACGCCGCCGTTGTCGCGCAGCTTGACCAGCACGTCGTCGCCGGCGTTGCGCCGGTGGTCGTTGACCGCCCGGGCCGACGAGTGGCTGAAGATCACCGGGGCCGTCGCCACGTCCAGCGCCGCGTGCATGGTGGTGGCGGCGACGTGGGAGAGGTCGACCAGCACCCCGATGCGCTGCATCTCGGCGACGATGGCCCGGCCCTCGTCGTCCAGCCCGCCGACCCCGGGTACGTCCGCAGCCGAGTCCGCCCACGACGTGTTGTGGTTGTGGGTCAGCGTCACGTAGCGCACCCCGAGCCGCGCGAAGGACCGCAGCACCCCGAGCGACGTGGCCAGGCTGTGCCCGCCCTCGATGCCGATCAGCGAGGCGATCCGCCCGCCGCGCTGCGCCGCCTCGACGTCGTCCGCCGAGTACGCGATGGCCAGGTCCCGCGGGTACGCGGCGACGAGCCGGTAGACCGCGTCGATCTGTTCCATGGTCGCCACCACCGCCTCGGGTTCGCCCAGGTGGGACGGCACGTACACGGACCAGAACTGGCCGCCGACGCCGCCGGCGCGCAGCCGGGCGAGGTCGGTGTGGAATTCGGGCCGGTCCGAGGCCAGGCCGTCGACGCGGTAGCCGGCGCGCTCGCGCAACGCCATCGGCAGGTCGTTGTGCCCGTCGATGACGGGGGTGGCGCGCAGGGCGAGATCGACGACGGACAACGGCGCTGCTCCTCAGATTCCCGGGCCACGGCCCGCTCCGTTCGACCCGGCCCGAAGCGGCCCGGGCCACGGCCCGGTCCGGGACGCCCGGCCCGGTCCGAGACGGGCCCGGCCCGCAACGGCCCGCTCCGAACGGACGATGATCACTGGCCCGGAGCATAGGACGGACGGGGCGAATCGCGCACAGTCCGCCCCGCGGAATCCTCAAGTCTCGCTGTTCGGGTCGTTCGCAACCGGGTGGCACCCGGATGGGCACGATCCGCGCACCGTACGCCCCGGAATCTTCTCTCCATGCCCGGCCGAGACACGGCCGGCAACGCGGGGGAGATTCGAATTGCGTCGCTCTAAGCTGCAGAAGTCCGTGACCGCCCTGGCCGCCGTCCTGGCCGGTGCCGGCACCGCGATGGTCGCCACGGCGCCCGCGGCCGCCGCCGCTCCCGAGCTGAAGCTGGCCGCCAGTGACGACGCCTACGTGTCGAGCGGGCGTAAGAATGCCACCTTCGGCGGCGAGGACAAGCTGGCGATCGGCCGCCTCGACGGCGACACGAAGATCGGCTTCCTGAAGTTCCTGGTCCCGGCCGGTACGCGGGTCACCGGCGCCCGTCTCAAGCTGATCACCGTCGGCGACGTCGCCGGCAAGGTGACGGTGCGCCGGGTGGCCGGCAACGCCTGGACGGAGCAGAAGCTCACCTCCGGCAACGCCCCCACGCTCGGTGCGGCCGTCGCCTCCGTCACCCCGAAGGCCGGCGCGTCGGAGCTCTCCTTCGACCTCGGTGCCGCGATCACCGGCCCGGGCACCTACTCGTTCGCGATCCAGTCCGCGGCCACGAACACGGTCACCCGGCTGCGCTCCGCCGAGGGCAAGTGGGGCGGCCCGCTGCTCACGGTGACCACCGCGAACGGCCAGTCGGCCCCCGCCGTGCCGCCGGCCACGCCGATCGAGGACGAGGACATGCCGCCGCCGGTGGCAGTGCCCACCGCCCCCGCCACCCCGGCCCCGACGACCCCCGCTCCGACGACCCCCGCTCCGACGACCCCGGCCCCGACGACCCCGGCCCCGACGACCCCGCCCAGCACAAAGCCTGAGCCGCCCAAGGGCGACTGTGTCACCGGCGCCAAGCTCGTGCCGTCCTGCGGCGTGCTGTGGGGTGCCGCCGCCGGCGGGTTCACCGACGCGCCGCGCGACCAGGCCCTCAAGGACTGGGAGAAGCTCAGCGGCCGCACCGCGAGCATCTTTCACGCGTACCACAAGGGTGACGAGCCGTTCCCGACCAAGGCCGAGGCCGCCATGGCCCGGGACGCCGCGAACCCGCGCGTGCTCCTGCTGAACTGGAAGATCGCGTACGGCTCGTCCTGGGCGAAGGTCGCCAAGGGTGAGCAGGACGCCCGGATCGACCGCTTCGCCGCCCGGATCAAGACGACCTTCCCGGAGCAGTTCTTCCTCGTGCTCAACCACGAGCCGGAGAACGACGTCGTCGCCAGGGCCGGTTCCGGCTGGGAGGCCAAGGACTTCGCGGCCATGTACCGGCACACGATCCTGCGCCTGCGTGCCCAGGGTGTCACCAACGTCGTCAACGTCATGGCCTACATGGGCAACGAGAAGTGGATGGCGCAGTCCTGGTGGAAGGACCTCTACCCGGGCGACGACGTCGTCGACTGGATGGGCCTGGACTCGTACGTGAGCGCCGAGAAGGACTACTACCACTTCGGCATGTTCGGTGACCTGCTCGACCGTCAGCCCACCGGCGGCGGCCTCGGCTGGTACGACTGGGCCATCGCCAAGCACGCCAGCAAGCCGATCATGGTCGCCGAGTGGGGCGTCTACCACCGGGTCGGCAAGGTCGCCGACAAGGCGGCCGGCTTCACCAGCGTCCTGCCCGAGCTGAAGAAGCGTCCCGGGATCAAGGCGATCGTCTACTTCGACACCAAGCGCGACGACCAGGGTGACCGCGACATCAGCATCGACAGCACCAAGTCCAGCCTGGCCGCGTTCCGCACGCTGGCCGCCGACAAGATCTTCGACGTGAAGCTGCGCTGAGGATCCCCACCCGATCTCAAGAGCCGCCCGGCGGGCCTGCCGGGCGGCTCTTGCCGTCGTTAGGCTGCCGGCATGGACGCGTTGCGCACCGGTGCCCTGCTCGCCGCGACCCTGACGACGGCGATGATGGCGGGGCTGTTCTACGCATACTCGTGCTCGGTCATGCCGGGCCTGCGCGGCGCGGACGCCGCGGTGCTGGTCGAGGTGATGCAGCGGATCAACCGCGCGATCCTCAACGGCTGGTTCTTCCTGTGCTTCGCGGGCGCGGCGCTGTTCGGCGCGGTGGCGGTCATCCTGGTGGCGATCGACGGCGACGGCGCGGTGCTGGTGCCGGCGTCGCTGGGCCTGGTGCTCTACCTGGCCCAGCTGGTGGTCACCGGCCGGCTCAACATCCCGCTGAACAACGGCCTGGACGCGGCCGGCTCGGCCGATCCGGCCGCGGCCCGGGAGGCTTTCGAGCAGCCCTGGGTACGGTGGAACAACGCCCGCACGGTCCTCTGCGCCCTCGCCACCGGTGCCTGGTGCTGGGCCCTGCTTCAAGCCTGAGTAGCGACGGCCTGAGTAGCGACGGCCATGGTGCCCTTGCCGCTCCGCTTCGCCTCGTACATCGCCGCGTCGGCGGCGCGCAGCAGGGTGCGGGCCTGTGCGCCCGGGCCCGTGGCGACGCCGACGCTGGCGCGCACGACCAGCACGTGACCCTCCACGGTGGCCGGCTCGGTCAGGGCGGCGACGATCCGTTCGGCTGTCGCCGCGGCCTGGGCCGCCGTGGTGCCGGTGAGGATCACCGCGAACTCGTCGCCACCGAGGCGGGCCACCGTGTCGACGCCGGCCCGCACGCAGCCGCGCAGCCGCTCGGCCGCCGTCGCGAGCACCCGGTCGCCCACGTGGTGCCCCAGCGTGTCGTTGATGATTTTGAAGTCGTCGAGGTCGATGGCGAGGACGCCGGTGAGCGCCTCGGCGTCCGGCTGTTCGGCCGCGTGGGCGATCCGGCGGTGGAACAGCGTGCGGTTGGCCAGCCCGGTCAGGGCGTCGTGAGTGGCGTCGAAGTGCAGCTGCTCCTGGAAGACGCGCGCCTCGGTGATGTCGCGGGCGTTGGAGATGAGCCCGCGGACGCTGGGGTCGTCGTGCCGGTCGGTGGCGACCACGTCGAGCCAGCGCCAGGAGCCGTCCTTGTGCCGTACCCGGCCCTGCCAGGAACCGCCGGCGTCGGCGGCGCCGGGCGGGTCCTCCGGATGCAGCAGGTCGCGCAGCGCCGAGCCGAGCAGTTCCTCGGGCGCGTAGCCCAGCATCCGGGTCACGGCCGGGCTGGTGAAGATCATCCGGCCGCGCCGGTCGGTGATCACCGTCAGGTCCGACGAGTGCTCGATCAGCGACCGGAACCGGCTTTCCTGCTCGCCGAGGCGGCGCAGCAGCACCGCGTTGTCGACGAACGAGGTGATCTGCCGGCCCAGCACCACCAGGGTGACCAGCAGCGAGCCGAACACGATGCCCCAGCTGCGGGTGGACAGCCCGTCGTCGGCGAGGCTGAGCAGCCCGGCGGCGTAGGTGGCCAGCGCCGCCGCGTACGGCAGCAGGCTGAACGGCCGCCGCCGGTGCCGCTGCGCCGAGGTGGCGTCGAGCCGCATCTCCACCGTCTGCGCCCGCGGGCAGGCGGCCATGATCACGCAGGGCACGAAGCTCGACATCATGAAGACCGTGGGGTGCGTGGTGGCGGCGAGCCCGTCCACGCCGGCGCCCAGCGCGGTGAGCGCCACGCCGACCAGCGCGATCCCCGCCGCGACGGGCCGGAACGGCGCGTCGCCGCCGAGGACCAGCTTGGTGATGCCGAAGAAGATGATCAGCATGATCGCGGCGAGCGCGCAGTTCAGCAGCATCGGGCCGGTGCCGGCGCCGACCGCCGAGCTCACCATGAACGACCAGATGAGGCCGGCGGCGGCGGTCATCACGGTGGCAGCGTCGAGCCAGAAGACCAGGCGCTGGCGGCCGGTCACCCGGATCGGGTGGGTGAGCATCGCCCACAGCGGCACCGACGCCCCGGCAACGATCAGGATCAGGTGCAGGTTCCCGCTGATCAGCCCCCGCACCGTCGGGTCGCCGGCCGACTGGACGGTCTGCACCAGGTCGCCCACGGTGAACAGGCCCGCGGCGATCGTCATCGACCGCCAGAAGCGGCGGGTGGAGGCCGCGGCACCCGGGTGCCGGTAGACCTGCCACGAGCCGGCGGCCAGCACCAGGTCCAGGGCCACCTGGACCGGCCAGTAGCCGGCGATCAGGACGGGCAGGCCGGCGACGGGCCAAGCGTACCAGAGGGCGCCGAGCACGGCGACGGCGAACAACACCTGCATGCCGCGGTCGCGCAGCAGTGCCGCCGGCACCTGCGGTGCCGCCGGCCTGCCCGTGCGCGCTGCCATCGCCCGTTCCTCCACCCCTGCCGCTCCCGGACGGGAGCCGCAGCCAGTCCATCGTGCGGCGCCCTCCGGACCTGAGAGATCGCGACCAAACCGCTATAGCGGCGTGGGTATACCGAAACTGAGATCTGGGCGCGGGACGCTGACACGCTGAGAATCCAGGACAAGATCTCGGCTACCCCCGCCCGGAGGCTCTCGTGAACCCGCGCCGCCCGATTCCCGCACTGCTGGCCGCCGTGCTGGCAGCCGTACTCCTGCAACTCGGTTTCGCCGCACCCGCCGAGGCCACCCCACCCGGCATCCCCACCGCTGCCACGGCGCGCACCCAGCTCGCCGCCCTGACGGTCGCGGCCTGGACCCACACCACCACCTACGATCGGGACCTCTTCCCGCACTGGATCACCATCTCGGGGACCTGCAACACCCGTGAGACGGTGCTCAAGCGCGACGGCAGCGGGGTGGTCGTCAGCTCGGCGTGCGCCGCCACCTCCGGCAGCTGGTTCAGCCCCTACGACGGGGCCACCTGGACCGCGGCCTCGGACGTCGACATCGACCACATGGTGCCGCTGAAGAACGCCTGGATCTCCGGCGCCTGGGCGTGGACGACGGCCAAGCGCCAGTCGTTCGCCAACGACCTGACCAATCCGCAGCTGATCGCGGTCACCGACAACGTCAACCAGTCCAAGAGCGACCAGTCGCCGGACGCCTGGAAGCCGCCGCTGACCAGCTACCACTGCATCTACGCCCGGATGTGGGTCAAGGTGAAGTACGTCTGGGCGCTCACCGTCACCAGCGCCGAGAAGGCGGCGGTGACGACGATGCTCAACGCCTGCTGACCCCGGCGGCGGTGACGGGCTGGGCGCCGAACCCCGGGTTCGCGCCCAGCCAGTCCGCGTACCGGGGGCGCTGCGCGACGACGTCGAGGTAGGCCTGCACGGCCAGGCCGTGCACCTCGGTCGCGGCCGCGGCCGCCGGGCCGGTGGGATCCCAGCCGAGCAGGTGCCGCCAGCGCAGCGGCGAGCCGGTCAGCGCGACCGCCACGACCCCGGGGATATCCCGGACCGTGCCCTGGCACAGCACGACGGCGCTGCCCGCGGCGACCAGGTCGGTGCACCCGCCGACGTCCATCTCCAGCGGCTGCCGGGGCGTGAAACCGGCCCGCGCGCACGCGGAGGCGAAGCACGCGGTGAAACAGCCGTCGCCCGGCGCGCTGGCCCACCGCTCACCGGCGAAGTCCGCGAGCGCGGCCTCGGCCTTGCCGGCGAGGCGATGGTGCTCGCCGACCAGTACCCAGACCGGGTCGACGCACACCGGCTGCCAGACCAGCCCGTCGCCGCCGTCGGGCACCGACGGATCGCAGGCGCCGACCAGCGCGTAGTCGAGCCGCTCGGCCAGCACCCGGGCACAGATCTCGTCGGCGGACCAGGTGGCGTGCACGGACACCGGGCTCGCCGGCCGGACGGCCGACAGGCGCTGCACCAGGCCCGCGGCGACCGGCCCGTTGGTGGCGCCGATCCGGTACTGCCCGGTGCGGTCCGCGCTGACCAGCGCGGTGACGTCCTCCCGCAGGCCCTGCACCGCGGGCAGGACCAGCCGGGCCCGGGCCAGCACCAGATCACCGAGCGGGGTGCTCCGGGTCCCGCGGGAGTCCCGGAAGAACAGGGCGCCGCCGAGCGTGCGCTCGATCCGCTGCAATTGCGCGGTCAGCGCGGGCTGGGCCAGCCCGAGCGCCGCGGCGGCCTTGTTGAGGCTGCCCGCTTCCGCGATCGCGCAGATCGTCCGCAGGTGGCGCAGCTCGAGGTCCACATGCTGACGGTAGAGGCCCGGCCCCGGCGCCGAAATACCAACAATGTGAATTTCGCGCATCGAGCACCGTCAGTCTCCGTTGCGCCCGCGATGGCCGTACCGGTGGTCTAGGTCACTTTTTGTTCATCTTGGGTTTTCTTCCCGGCCGCTGTGAGGTCGCTTACGTTTTCCCAATAGCTGCCGTGCCGCCCGATCGGGGCGAGCGGCGCCACGCGTGGCTGATCCGCCGCGCGTCCCGCGGCCGCCGGTGCGGCCGGAGCTCGGAACGGAGGTAAGGCGATGGCGAAGAAGTCCAAGAAGGACAAGAAGAAGGACAAGAAGAGCAAGAAGAAGTAAGCGCACCCGTGCCCGAGGGGCACGGCTCCGTGGCGGGGCGGCCACCGGACCACCGGGGGCCGCCCAGTGCCGCGTCCGCCGGCGGGTGGGCCGCGGTCAGGCCGCCGGGCGGCGGCGGTCGCGCCAGTCGGCCCGGGCCCTGCGGAGCTGTCGCAGGCCGATCCAGCCCGGCAGCAGGGCGAACAACGACCAGACCGGGTGCCGCGGGTCGAGCTCGATCTGCAGCGTGACGGCCCCGCCGAGCAGGATCGCGCCCGACAGTGCGCGCACCACCGTGGCCCGCGGGGCCGGCGGCTCGGGCAGCGGGCGCACCCCGTATCCGGCCCGGTCCGGGCCTGCCCGCAGCCGTTCCTGTTCCGCGGCGGTGCCGATCGCGTGCCGCGCTTGCGGATGGCGGGCGTAGCTGTGGATCGCGGCCCCCAGGCGGGCCCGGTCCATGCCCTCGAATTCCAGGGTCTCCGGGTCCGGGACGATGCCGGTCGTGCGCACCAACTCCGGCCGGGCGTAGGCCAGGGTCAGCTCCCGGGGGTCGGCACCCGGGCCGGGCAGGGCCGGCGCCAATGCGTCCCACGGCACGAAGAGCTCGCCGGTGAGCTTGTCGGCCTGGATGCCGTCCGGGCGCAGGATCACGCCGACGCCGCGCGGAAGGCTGCGGGCGCTGACCGCCAGCATGCCCCCGAACAGCAGGCTGCCGATCAGCCCGAGCCGGCTCACCTGCCCGTCCAGGGCGGCGGTCAGGGTCAGGCCGGCGAAGAGCGCGAGCGCCTGCAGGGCGGTCAGGGCGAACAGCAGTTCGGCTCCGGTACGGGGGGTGGCCAGCGTGCGCGCCCGGTCGTCGGCGATCAGGCCGGAAGCCGGGTTCTGTCGCGCCGCCTGGCTCACCGCGACACCCGCCGCGGCCGCCGTCACGCCGATGACCGTCGTCGCCGCGTACGCGATCTCCGGAATGCCCGGCACCGCCGCGAGCTCCGCGGCGCCGAGCGCGAGCCCGGCGACCACCGCCACGCGCCGGTTGCGCTGCAGAAACGCGGACAGGCGGGTGATCATCCGCGGACGATAGCAGCGCGGCGATTTTCTCAAGTGGCCCGGCTCCCGCCCGATCTCGACGGTGACAAGCACGCCGGCAGGCGGCGATCACGAGGCGGGGGAGGAGTCTGATGACCCTCAGGCACCCGCGTCCCGGCACGCTGCTGGCCGGCGTCGCCGTCACCGCGTTCGCGGCCTGGATGGTCGGCGGCATCGGCGGCGAGGCCGTCACCCGCGCGACCGCCGTCATCGGCACCCTCCTGCTCACCCTGGCCGCGGGGGCCGCCTGCCTGCGCCGGGCCGTGCGGCGCCGGGGCCGGGTGGGCGCCGCCTGGGCCGGGATCGGCCTGGGCGCGCTGTCGTACGCGGTCGGCGAGGCCGGCATGGTCTGGGGCATGCTGTCCTCGGGCGGCCCCGGGCCGCCGCCCGACCTCGGCCACCTCGGCCTGGTTCCCCTGGTCGCGGCCGGTCTGCTGATGGTCCCGGTGGGCCGGCAGTCGCTGGCCAAGCGGGTCCGGCGCGGCGTCGACGACCTGATGATCGCCTGCTCCCTGCTGCTGGTGAGCTGGCTCCTGGTGCTCGGCCCGCTGCTCGCCGCGGGCCCCGGCCGGGGCCCCTCCGTGCCGCTCGGCTACCCGCTCAGCGGCATCGTGCTGATCACCCTGGCCCTGCATCTGCTGGGCCTGCTGCGCCGCGGCGGGCCGGACTCCGGGCCGCTGCTGCTCGTCGTGGGCGCGATGGTGCTGCTCGGCATCGCCCACAGCGGGTACGTCCTCGGGCCGCCGGACGGCGACCACGGCATCGGCGGCGTGCTGGTCCTCGCGCGCCTCGCCGGCTTCGCGATGGTCCTGCTCGCGGCCCGGCGCCCCGATGATTTCGGTACGGGGGAACAGGCCGACGCACTCCCGGAGCCGCAGCCGTTCGCGATGCTCGCGCCGTACGCGGCCGTGCTCACCGCCCTGGGCTGCAGCGTCGTCCACTACGCGGTCTCGGGTACGGCGGACTCGTTCACCGCCGGCTGCCGCTCCGCGCTCATCGTGCTGATCATCGCCCGCCAACTGCTGACGCTGTTGGAGAACCGGCACCTGACCCGGCACCTGGAGTCCCGGGTCGCGCGGCGCACCACCGAACTGCAGGCCAGCGAGCTGCGCTTCCGGGCGCTGGTGATGCAGAGCTCCGAGTCGGTGGCGGTCATCGACGCCGACTCCACCATCCGCTTCCAGAGCGAGTCGGTCGAGCGGATCTTCGGCTACCCCGCCGCGGTGCTGCTGGGCCTCAAGCTGCTCGACGTGGCCGGGCGCCGGGCCACGCCCCAGCTCGCCGCCGCGCTGGAGTCGGTGCGCGACCAGCCCCTCGGCGTCGTGGTGGTCGAGGTGCCGCTGCGCCACCAGGACGGCCGGATCCGGCTCGCCGAGATGACGATCACCAACCTGATGCACGACCCGAGCGTGCGCGGCTACGTGCTCAACACCCGCGACATCCACGACGCCACCGAGCTGCAGGAGCAGCTCGTGCACGAGGCGTACCACGACGCGCTGACCGGGCTGGCCAGCCGGGCGCTGTTCCGCGAGCGGGTGCTCGAGTCCCTGGAACGCGACCCGGCCGTGCTGCTGCTCGACCTGGACGGCTTCAAGGAGATCAACGACAGCCTCGGGCACGCCGCCGGCGACGCCCTGCTGGTCCAGGTCGCCGCCCGGCTGCGGGCCGCCGTCCGCGAGGGCGACACCGTGGCCCGGTTCGGCGGCGACGAGTTCGCGGTGCTGGTGGAGTCCGGCACCGCGCGCGCGGACGCCGAGAAGGTCGCCGCGCGCATCGCGGCCGCGCTGGAGGAGCCGGTCCGGCTCGGCGAGCGGGAGCTGCGCGTGGCCGCCAGCATCGGCCTGGCCTGCGGCGCCGACGCGGCGGACACCGACCAGCTGCTGCGCAACGCCGACCTGGCGATGTACCGGGCCAAGGCGGCGGGCGGGGCCGGGCTGGCCGCGTACCACCCGGGGATGCTCACCGGGCTGGTCGAGCGGCTCGAACTCGAGGCCGACCTGCGGGTGGCCCTGGAACGCGCGGAGCTGACCCTGCACTACCAGCCCACCGTCGACCTGCGGACCGGCGAGATCGTCGGCTTCGAGGCGCTGGTCCGCTGGCAGCACCCCACCCGCGGGATGATCCCGCCGCTGGACTTCATCGGCATCGCCGAGGCGACCGGCCTGATCGTGCCGCTCGGCCGCTGGGTGCTCGCCGAGGCCTGCCGGCAGGCCGTGGCCTGGGGCGCGGGCCGCACCCGCCGGCTCAAGATGGCCGTCAACGTGTCGGTGCGCCAGTTCGAGCACGGCGACCTGTCCGCGATGGTGGCCGAGGTGCTCGCCGAGACCGGCATGCCGGTCGACCAGCTGTGCCTGGAGATGACCGAGAGCGTGCTGCTCACCGACACCGACGAGAACCTCACCCAGCTGCAGCGCCTGAAGGCGCTGGGCGTCACCCTGGCCATGGACGACTTCGGTACGGGCTACTCGTCGCTGGCGTACCTGCGCCGCTACCCGATGGACATCCTCAAGATCGACCGCTCGTTCGTGGACCGGCTGGGCGGCGACCGCGAGGACGAGGCGCTGGTCCGGACGATCGTGCGGCTGGGCCGCAACCTCGGCATGATCACCGTCGCCGAGGGCATCGAGGACGCCGCCCAGCTCGCGATCCTCCAGGACCTGGGCTGCGACCTGGCCCAGGGCTACTTCCTGTCCCGCCCGCTGCCGGCCGCCGAGGCGAGCCGCGTGCTCACCGAGGGGCTTGCCGCGAAGCTGGCCGTCGCGGTCTGAGGCCGGTCAGGCAGGCCGGCCGAGCTGGTGCGGCAGGGCGAGCTGGAGGGCCAGCCGCGCGTCCGGGTCGTCGAGCGCCGCGCCGAACAGCCGCCGGATCTTGCGCATCCGGTATCGGACCGTCTGCGGGTGCGCCGGCAGCGCCGCGGCCGCCGCCAGCACCTGCCCCTGGGCCCGCAGCCAGGCCAGCAACGTCGCGCCGAGCACTTCCCGCTCGGCCGCACCGAGCGGCTCCAGCGGCGCCAGGCACCGCTCGGCGAGCCGGTCGGCCAGCCCGGGCTCCCACGCGGTGACCAGCGTGACCAGGTGCTCGTCGCAGCGCAGCAACGACTCCGCCGGCAGCACCCCCTCCTGCTGCAACTGCAGCGCCCGCCGCGACAACCGGTAGGACAATCGGGCCGCGCCCAGCCCCACCGCCGGGCCCAGCGCCGCCCGCTGGCCGGCCAGCGCGGCGGCCAGGTGCGCGACCCGGCCCGGGGTGGCCGGCTCCGGCAGGATCAGCCGGGTGGCGTCGTCGATGACCGTGGCGATCGTGCCGCTGCCCGCCCGCCGCGCCAGGCGTTCGCCGTCGGTGCCCTCCACGCTGATCACCGCCACCGACCCGGGCAGCGGCCAGCGGGCCGCGTCCGCGGCGGCCAGGATCGCCGCGGCGCCGGGCGGGCCGGGCTGGACGAGCAGCGTGATCAGCCGCCGCCGGGTGGTGTCCCAGTCCCGGGCGTGCTGGCGCTGCTCGTCGAGGTATCCCTGGGCGGCGGCCCCGGCGAGCGCGTCGATGAAGCCGAACAACGCCGAGGCCAGCACGTACAGCACGGCGGGTGGCAGCTCCCGCTCGACCAGGTACGCCCAGATGTCGCGCCCGCCGAGGGTGAGGATCGAGCGCAGTGCGTCGACGCTGTGGCCCTCCCGGTATTCGGTGCGGCCCAGCCCGACGAACACCTCCCGGGTGCCGGTGAGGTCGCGGCCGGGCTCGGCCACCGCCCCCACGAACGCGTCCACCGCCGTCTCCACCCCGAGGGTCAGCCCGCGCCCCTGGCCGCCGGTCAGCGACCGGCCCTGCCCGCTCATGGCCGCGCGTATCGTGCGCAGCACCCGGTCGCGCAGCGCCGGCTGCTCGGCCCGCAACCGCGCGCCGACCTCCGCCGGCAATTCCGCGACGTGCGGTTCGAGCTCGGTGAACGCATCCGGCACGATTTGTCACCTCGGTGATAAGACGCGGGCGGAAATCCGCCTCAACGGACCACCATCTTGGCATGAGGATGCCTAGCGTAGGGGCATGGACGCAGATGTGATCGTGGTCGGGGCGGGACTCGCGGGGCTGGCGGCGACCGCCGAGCTCGCCGACGCGGGCCGCCGGGTGCTGCTGCTGGACCAGGAGCCCGAGCAGAGCCTGGGCGGCCAGGCCTTCTGGTCGTTCGGCGGCCTGTTCCTGGTGGACTCGCCCGAGCAGCGCCGGATGGGCGTCCGGGACTCGGCCGACCTGGCCTGGCAGGACTGGCTCGGCAGCGCGGCGTTCGACCGCGAGGAAGACCACTGGCCGCGGCAGTGGGCCCGGGCGTACGTCGACTTCGCCGCCGGCGAGAAACGGGCCTGGCTGCGCGAGATGGGCCACCGGCTGTTCCCGGTGGTCGGCTGGGCCGAGCGCGGCGGCGGCGCGGCCGAGGGGCACGGCAACTCGGTGCCGCGCTTCCATCTGACCTGGGGCACCGGCCCGGGGCTGGTCGAGCCGTTCGAGCGCCGGGTGCGCGCGGCGGCCGAGCGGGGCCTGGTGCGCTTCGGCTTCCGGCACCGCGTGGACGGCCTGGTCCGGACCGGCGGGGTGGTCACCGGGGTGCGGGGGCGCACGCTGGTGGCCAGCGGGGTCCGGCGCGGCGAGTCCAGCTCGCGGGAGGAGTCCGGCGAGTTCGCGTACGCGGCGCAGGCGGTGATCGTCACCTCGGGCGGCATCGGCGGAGACCCCGACCTGGTCCGCAAGGCCTGGCCCGCGCGGCTCGGCGCCCCGCCCAAGCGGATGATCTCCGGCGTGCCGGCGCACGTGGACGGCCGGATGCTGGCCATCACCGAGGCGGCGGGCGGCCGGATCATCAACCCGGACCGGATGTGGCACTACGTCGAGGGGGTGCGCAACTGGGACCCGATCTGGCCGCAGCACGGCATCCGCATCCTGCCCGGCCCGTCGTCGCTGTGGCTCGACGCCACCGGCCGCCGCCTGCCGGCGCCGCTGTTCCCCGGCTTCGACACCCTGGGCACGCTCAAGCACCTGATGGGCACCGGCTACGACTACAGCTGGTTCGTGCTGACCCAGAAGATCATCGAGAAGGAGTTCGCGCTGTCGGGCTCCGAGCAGAACCCGGACCTGACGAACAAGAGCATCCGCCAGGTGCTGAGCCGGATCCGGCCCGGCGCGACCCCGCCGGTGGAGGCGTTCAAGCAGCACGGCGCCGACTTCGTCGTGGCGCCGACCCTCGAAGAGCTGGTCGCGGGAATGAACAAGCTGGCCGCGGAGTACGAGGGCCCGGACCTCGACCTCGATCTGGTACGCCGCACCATCGAGTCCCGCGACCGCGAGATGACCAACGCGTTCAGCAAGGACGCCCAGATCACCGCGATCCACGGTGCCCGGCGCTACCGCGGCGACAAGCTGATCCGGGTGGCCACGCCGCACCGGCTGCTGGACCCGGCGGCCGGCCCGCTGATCGCGGTCCGGCTGAACATCCTGACCCGCAAGACCCTGGGCGGCCTGCAGACGGACCTCTCCGGCCGGGTCCTGCAACCCGACGGGGAACCGCTGCCGGGCGTGTACGCGGCCGGCGAGGTGGCGGGCTTCGGTGGCGGCGGCATGCACGGCTACAACTCGCTTGAGGGCACCTTCCTCGGCGGCTGCCTCTTCTCGGGCCGCACCGCCGGCCGTGCCGCCGCGGCCGCCACCGCCTGACCTCAGTCGGTGGGCGGTTTCGCGGTGATCTCGCCCGGGCCGGTCGGCTGCGAGCTGTGCTCCGGCGGCTGCACGAAGGCGGCGAGCCGCGCGAGGTTGACGCTCCAGCCCACGCCGAAGCCTTGCGGCACCACCACCTTGGGGTTGTCGGCGTCCCAGAGCGTGCGGCGCAGCTTGTCCACCGAGGGCGGGCGGAAGTCGTAGGGCACGCCCCCGACATCGCCGTGCCACTCTCGCTGGGGTGCGGGTTTGTCGAGCTCGCGGGCGACGGCCGCGGCCGCGACAGCGCCCGCGGCAACGGCGGCAAGCCGAACCAATGCGGCAATCATCCGCCGATCCTACGACCCCCGCGCCCTGTCGTGGTCCCCCGAAGAACCGATCACCGCCGGCGGAGGGCTCATGCGCCGAGCAGGCTCAGCACCGCCGTGCCGGCGAGCAGCAGCAGCACCGGCAGCAAGGCGGCGACGGCGACGTTGAGCGCACGGTATTTGCGGGTGGCGACGTTCGCGTTGGCCCAGACCTGCCGGGTCAGCGCGGCGAAGAACGCGGGCCGGTCGGCGGTCAACGCGGCGTACGCGGCGGCGTACCCGTCGGCGTCCGCGCCGAACCGCTCGGTGATCCCACGGTAGAAGATCAGTCCCGCCGAATTCCGGCGGATCGTCAGCCGGGGAAGGAGCGCCACACCGGCCGCCACGGCGGTCGTGGTGATCGCGATCGCGCACGCCGTGGCCACCACCGCGAGGGCCACGCCGCGCCGGTCGGCGGTGTTGACCAGGGTGTAGAGCAGGCTGCCGGTGAAGCCCGCCGAGGCGAGAGCCGCGGTGGCCTTGCTGTCCGCGTGCCTGATCCAGTCGACCATCAGCGACAGCATGCGCCAGGCGTCCTCGGGCATGAGCTCGGGTGGGACGACGGCGGGCGGGCCGACCTGACGGCTGCTGAAAGGACTCACCGATGCCACCTCCTTTGTGGTGGCTCACTGTAATCGTGCGACTCCAATCAGTGCGAAACGTGCCTCAATGCGAGGGCAGGCTGGGAATCCACAGCCAGGCCTGTGCCCGGTATTCCTTCTCCTGGATGTCCAGGGGTTCCAGCCGGCCCGGCGGCAGGCGGGCCCAGCCCGGCTCGATCACGAAGTGGTGCAGGATCTTCGACACCAGCGCCACCACGTCGACGTCCGGGTGGTCCTGAACCGCGTCCCGCAGCTGCCGGCATTCGAGCAGCCGATGGGTCTCGATGACGAGCTCCCCGCTGAAGCCGATCGCGGCGGGACCGATCATTCCGACCGCGGCCGCGAACCGCAGCCGGATGCGGTCCGGGTGCGTCTCGTTGTCGATCGCCAGCTCCCGGCACAGCCCGTCGAGCACGCCGGGCAGCGCGCGATGCAGTTGGGTACCGGCCGGGAGGATGACCTTCATGGCATCCCCGCCGTTCTCCCGGGTCAGTGCGTCCAGGTCCAGGTCCAGCCGGCCGAGCGTACGGCGCAGGACCGCGACGAGCCGATCCTGGGCCTGCACCTTCTGGGGGCCGGTGCGGGAGCTGTAGTCGACGATGTCCACGGCGAACGACATCAACAGGTCGAGCTGGTCGGACGCGGCGCCGCGGCTGCCACCCGGCGGACCGCATTCGCCGCCCTGCCCCGGGATGCCAGCCGGGGCAGACCCGCCAGGGGCCACCGCTGTCCGGGCGTGCAGGGCCGGGTGCGTCGCGCCGGCCCGCGCCCAGGACTCGAGCCGCTTGCCCGCGCTCAACCCGAGCATCCGGGCCGCGAGGCCGACCTGTCCGATCGGCGCGACCCGGCGCTCCTCGGTGGCATTGCCGGCGAAGTCCGCCCAGAAATGCGCGACGTAGCCGCGGAAGTCGTCCGGAGCGATCCGGTAGGCGATCGCGACCAGGGTGACGGCGACGACGGCGAGAGTGCGGTTGAGGCCGATCGGAAGCCGGCTGGGAATCGTGGCGGCATCCTCCACGACGTCCTCCGCCGCGAAGCCGGTCTCCCGCTCGGCCTGCCGGAGCACTTCGCTGACATCCAGCCCGGTGGTGTTGATCCGGTTGATCGCAGGCCACGACAGGCCGGCGCCGATCACCCCGGCGCAGATCGCCCACCCGGCGTCGACCAGCCATCCCGCCACCGTGGCCACCGTGGCGCCGACGAGAACCGCGGCCACCAGCCGTACGGCCCGCAGGCTCCGGCTCGGGTCATCCGGTGGTGTCACAGCGCCGGCCCAAGTATGCCGGTGGCCGGCGGTGCGACGGTCAGCCAGGCCGCACGGGCGGGCGGGGCCGCCGCGCGCCACGTCGCGAGCTCGCACCGACCCTCCCGGGTTACCTGGTACGTGCGGCGCCGGGGCCGGTCGACCGGGATCGGCTCTTCCCATTCTCCCGCGACGAGCCCGGCCTGCTCCAGGGCCTGCAGCGCCGTGTAGACGGCGCTGACCGAAAGCCCGGTCCGGTGACTGATGGCCAGGCCGTGCGTGGGTTCCCGAAGGACCTCGGCCACAATCGCGCACCTGGTCCGCGTTAGCATCAGCGGTCTCATCGCTCCGTTCCTCTCGGAGTCGCCGTCTCATATCCGATACCTAAACGCGCACGAAAGCCTCGGGATACTCGTAAGCCGGACATTTTCTCTGCGTGACATCGGAGCCGCAACTCCGTTGTGCAGGTGTGCGTGCCGGGAACAGGTCCTCGTCGAGTTTCTTCGCCAGAATCCAGCTGACGGTCGTTGTCCTCGGCGCCATGGCGCTGCTGGTGCTGGTGCTCCTGGGAAGCGTGACGGTCTACTTCTCGGTGGTCGACGCACCGGCCGTGCGATCGACGCCCTCAGCTCCGGCACCGTCGTCGGCTCCGCGGAGCACGGCGGCGCCCTCGCCGCCGGCGACCAGCCGTTCGGTGAAGCCCGGCCCGATCACCACGGCGACCTCCTCGGCCGAGCCGCCCCACGCGTCGACCGGGCCCTCGGCCCGGTCCGGGTCGCCGCCGGCGGCGACCGGCCGTTCCGTGCAGCCCGACCCGAAAGCCACGCCGCCCCACACGTCGACCAGACCCTCGGCGCGGGCCGAGGCGCCGCCACCGAGCGCCGAACGCCCCGTCATCGACGTGCGGGTGGCCCTGACGCCGGACCAGGCGACCCTACGGGTGAGCATCGACGGCGCGCCGCCGGGCAGCACCGCCACTGTCCTGCTCGGCGGACGCAGGTGCGCAACCCACGTGCTGGTCGCGACGGACAGCGAGCTGACGGTCGACATCCGCGGCTGCCGTTCGGCCCGAGCGGGCGAGGATGTCACGGTGTCCGTCGCCCCCCGCGGCCACCCCGCGGAGCAGTGGACCGTCGAGGCCGAGCGCCTCTTCGCCAAGGTCGACGAGATGATGCGGGGAGCCGTCATCGCCACGAAGATCCCCTAGCTCGCGGCGGGTGCCCGTGCCACACAATGGCGCGGTGGATCGCATCAGGAGGTGGGCGCGGATCGCGGCGGGGATCACCGGGCGCGGTCCGCGGGAACGGCGGCTGCGGGCGGCCGTGGCCGGCCGGACCGTGCTGGTCACCGGCGCCTCCGAGGGAATCGGCGCGGCCACCGCCCGCCGGCTCGCCGCGGCCGGCGCCACCGTGCTCCTGGTGGCGCGCACCGTCGAACGGCTGGAGCAGGTGCGCGAGGAGATCGTGGCGGCGGGCGGGCGCGCCTTCGTACACCCGGCCGATCTGTCCTCGCCGGAAGCGGCCGCGGCGCTGGCGGCGGACCTGGTGGCGGGGTACCGCCGGATCGACGTCGTGGTGAGCAACGCCGGCCGGTCCATCCGGCGCTCGGTCGCCGACACCGCCGACCGGTTCCACGACATCCAGCGCACGATGAGCCTGAACCACCTGGGGCCGGTCCAGCTGCTGCTGGTGCTGTTGCCGGCGATGCGGGCAACCGGTGGCGGGCACATCGTCAACGTCTCCACCGCCGGGCTGTCCATGAGCACGCCGAACTGGTCGGCCTACCACGCCTCCAAGGCGGCGTTCGACACGTGGCTGCGCAGCGCCGCCGTGGAGGTGCGGCGCGACCACGTCACGGTCAGCACGGTGTACTGCAACCTGGTCCGCACCCGGATGAGCGCGCCGACGCCGCACTACCGGCGGGTCCCGGCGATGTCGGCGGCCGAGGCGGCGGAGGTCGTGTGCCGCGCGGTGGCCCATCGCCGGTCGTGGTGGCCGTGGTGGGCCCGGCTCGGTGCGGTCGTGTCGGCGGCGCTGCCCCGTACCGTCGAGCGGACGCTGACCGCGGGCCTGTGGGCGCTCGACGCCGTCGAGCCGCTGCGGGTGCTGGCGGCTGCCGGCCTAATGCACCCCGGCCGGCTGGTGCGGCTGCTGCGCGCCGGCCGCCGGCACGGGCGCAGCCTCGCCACGGCGCTCGCCGCCGGGCCGCCCGTCGGGCTCGCGCTGGTGGACGCGGACGGACCGGTCACCTACCCGGAGTTGGACGCGATGGCCGCCGCCTGCGCGGCGAACGCGGCCGAAGGGCTCGGCGTGCGGGCCGGCGACCGGGTCGCGCTGGCCTGCGCCGGCCACCGCGGCTTCGTGGCGGCGGCGATCGGGCTGGCCCGGCTGGGCGTCGACGTGATCCTGCTGCCCCCGGACCTGCCCCACGACCGCATGGCCGAGGTGCTGCGCCGGGAACGGGCCGGCGGACTGGTGCACGAGCCGGGCGCGGCCACCGCCGACCTGCCCGCGATGGCCTGGCCGGACCTGCTCGCCGGGCCCGCGCGGCGGCCCCGACCGGCGCGGCCGCCGCGCCCCGGGCGCATGTACGTGCTGACCTCCGGCACCACCGGGGTACCGCGGGCCGTGTCCCGCCCGATGACACTGCGCATGCTGCTCGGCCCGGTGACCACCCACCTGCGGCTGACGCCGGTGCGCCGCGGCGAGCCCATCGTCGTGGCGACCCCACCACACCACGGGTACGGCCTGACCTACCTCTCCGCCGGTCTCGTCCTGGGCGCCCCGGTGGTCCTGGCGCCCGGAGGCGACCCGGAACGGATCCTGGGCGCGGTCGCCGAGCACCGCGCCGGCCTGCTGTTCGCGCTCCCGATCCAGCTGCGCCGGATCTGCGACCTGCCGGCCGCGCGGTGGCCGGCCGTCGACTCGCTGCGCGGCGTGGTCAGCGGCGCCGCCCCGCTGACCGCCGACCTGTGCGAGCGGCTGCGCGACCGCTTCGGGGACCGGACGTTCAACATGTACGCCACCACGGAGGCCGGCTGGGCGGCGATGGCGACACCGGCTGACCTGCGGGCGGCCCCCGGCACGGTCGGCCGCGCCCCGCGCGGGGTGCGGGTCCGGGTCGCCGAACCGGACGGTACGCCGCTGCCGCCGGGCCGAATCGGGGAGATCCAGGTCCGGGGCTGGCACCCGGACGGACAATGGCTCGCGACCGGAGACCTCGGCCACGTCGACCTGGCCGGCCGGCTGTTCGTCGACGGCCGGCTCGACGACATGATCGTCTCGGGCGGCGAGAACGTCTACGCCGGCCCGGTGGCCGCGATCCTCACCAGCCACCCGGAGGTGGCCGACGTGCTGCTGAAGCCGGTCGCGGACGAGGAGTTCGGCCAGCGGTTGCGGGCCACCGTGGAGATACACCCCGGCCGTACGCTGACCGCCGACCAGCTGCGAAAGTGGCTGGAGCCGCGGCTGTCCCCGGCCGAGCGACCGCGCGAGATCATCATCGTCGCGGCGCTGCGCCGCACGGCGACCGGAAAACCGGTGCGGAACCGATGACCGCGTCGATCGGCGGTGTGCTCAAGGGGCGGCCTTGTGGCGTCCACGGTGCCGTGACCCCTTCCATGAGCTGACGAATTCCGTTACGTCCGGTCGGCAGCAACCCGGCCGCACCGGTCAGCCGCTGACATGGGCGGTGTTGTCGAGCCAGTGCTGGGCGAGGCCGGCGTCGCCGTCGACGCTGATGTCGGTGGCTGCGCGGTCGGTGAGAGGGAGTCGTCGGGTCAAGGTCAGTAGCAGCGATCGTGCCGGGCCGGTCACCGTCACATCGGCCTGCCGGGTTCCGGGCTGCCACGCCGCCCCATCAGGTCGCCGTTCGACGAACCAGGCGCTCGCGTCGTCCGCGGTGTCGGTGGCCAGCCACTGCAGCCTCTGCCCGGTGCCCCGGATGGCGTGTGCGGACTCGGGTCGCTGCATCTCCCACGTGGGCGAGGTGAGCATCGCGAGGTGGTTGCGGATGAGCGCGGCTGCGATGTCGGCGTCGATGTCGGCCGGTCGGTCCGCCGCGGTGGCCGCGTCAAAGCCGTGGACGACCGTCTCGTTGAGGACGCTGGACATCCAGAATCGCGTCCCGGGCCGCTCGTCGGCCGCGGGGTTGAAAACCGGCGCGTCGAGCGCGTCACCGGAGCACGCACTCGCGACCCGCTGCGCGGACTCCGACAGCCACGCCTGCCACTCGCGGGGCTCGGTGGGGAATACGGCCATCTCCGTGGGCAGCCCGGTGGGATCGGTGATGCGCCGTTCGATGATCTCCGCGACCCAGTGCTGGGTCTGGCCCACGTGCTCGACCAGGTCAGTGATGGTCCACTCCGGGGTTGTCGGCACGGCGGCGTCAGGTCCGGCCGCGGCGGCTGATTCCGCCAGCCGTCGGGTGTGCTCGACGATCGCTCGCCGGGCATGTTCCGCGGTCAGCTCGGTCATGGGGTTGTCCTTTCCGTAGGTCGTTGTGCTGGGTATGACCCGGCGTGGCGGTCGAACTCATCGGTGACCGGTGGATCGGCGGGAGGTGCACCCGAGTCCGATCGCCCCACGGCCTCGCGTCGCTGCAGGGCAAGGGGTACAAGGTGGTGGCTGGGGCGGGCGCGGCCGGGCCTCCGTCGGCCGAGGGGGCTGAGAGGCTAGGTTGCTCGGATGAGTCTCCTTGATGACGTGGCGAAGCGTGACGGCTGGCGGTGCTGGGTGTGCGACGAGCCGGTCGACGCCGGCATGTCGGTGAACGACCCGCGCGGTCCCAGCGTCGACAGCCGCACCGCCGACCGGAAGGCCAAGGTCGCCGAGCGGCTCGCGCACCGCGCCTGCAACACCCGCAAGGGCGCGGTCAAGGTGGTCATCGCCTGGCCGGACCGGCTGCACGTGGTGGAGCCGGCGCCGTTGATCGCCGTCGCCGACCGCCTCGAACGCAAGGGTGGCCGGGAGCTGGTCGCCCGCTGCCCGAGCAAGAAGGACGCCCAGGAGGCGGCGGACTGGCTGGTCGACCGGTTCTCCCGGCTGGTGCCCGGACTGCCGGTGACCGCGAGTGTCGACGCCGGCGGCGGCCAGTTCCTCGTCGCCCTGGCCGCGGGCCGCCGCTGACAGGTGGCCCTGACCGGTGGATGGCGCTGACATGAGGCCGGCTGGGTCGGCGACATCAGGAGCGCAAATCGGGTTGCGGGCGTGTCGGGCGTTCGGCATCCTGTCCCGATGTCCGCACAGAATACCGACGAATCAGGCCATAATCGCAGCTGGTCCTGGTATCCGTCGCTGTATGGCGGGAGTGCCGCTTACTACGCCGCCGGTCGGATGGCATACCCGCCAGAGCTCGCCGCCGCCTTGGCCACGGAACTCGGCCTTGACGGCACGGGCACGTTGCTTGACGTCGGCTGCGGACCCGGGTCGCTGACTCTCCTGCTTGCGCCGAAATTCGCACGGGTGATCGGCGTCGATGCCGACCAGGAGATGCTCGACGAGGCCGTCAGGCAGGCGGCCGCCCAACACGTGGACAACGTGTCATGGCAGCGCATGCGGGCCGAGGACCTACCGGCCAAGCTGCCATCCGTCGACGTCATCACGTTCGCGCAGTCGTTCCACTGGATGAACCGACCGCTGGTCGCCGCCGCGGTACGCCCTCTCGTGGCGCCCGGCGGCGCCCTGGTCCATGTGAGCGCGACGACCCACCGGGGCGTCGCCACCGGCGAGCAGGGCCCGCCCTGGGACGCGATCACTGAACTGATCGAAACGTTCCTGGGTCCGAAGCGACCTGTCCCGGGCGACTCGCCCGGCAACGAGGACGAGATCTACCGGGCGGCCGGGTTCGAGGATCCTCGCACCATTGAGCTTCCGAGCCGCATCGTGCACCGGTCGGCAGATGACATCGTCGCCGCCGTGTACTCCCTGTCGAGTTCCACGCCGCACCTGTTCGGCGACCAGTTGCCCGCGTTCGACCGTAACCTCCGTGTGCTCCTTGGGAAAGCCGGTGACGAGTTCACCGAGTGGACCCGTCCCATCGTCCTGCATCTCTGGCGCTGAATCGCCAGCACGGACGGGTCCCACGGTGGTTCGCGCGTTAGTACGGTTGCCGTATGGACGTACCCGGGCTCTTCCGGCAATCGCCGGCGCAACTGCCTATCATCGCCGTGGCCAGCGGCAAAGGCGGCGTGGGCAAGTCGAGCGTCGCGGTCGCGATCGGGCGCGAGCTGGCGCGGACCGGGCGCCGGGCCGGGCTGGTCGACGCCGACATCGCCGGCCCCGACGTGCCCCGCATGCTCGGTCTGCGCCGTGACGTGCCGGCCACGTCGGTCACCCTCGCGCGGTGGGCGGGCGGCCGGGGCGGTTCCGGGCTGGAGGCGATGGAGGTGGACGGCCTCAAGGTCGCGTCCGCGGGCTTCCTGATGGCCGGCAGCCAGGGGCTCGCGCTCGGGTCGGACCTGGGTGATCTCATGCTGGGCCGGCTGATCAAGGAGACGAACTGGGGCGACATCGAGGCCCTCGTCGTGGATCTGCCGCCCGGCATCAGCTTCACGCAGCAGGGCGTGCTTTCCGGTGCCGGACGGGTGGCGACGATTCTGGTGGTGACGCCGGCCGAGGTCTCCCATCTGGACACCGGCCGGGCCCTCAGCGCGCTTCGCACCGTGCGGACGCCGGTGCTGGGCGGGGTGGAGAACATGGCGTACTTCGAGTGTCCCTGCTGCGGCGAGCAGACCGAGCTGCATGCGCCGGCGCCCGATGAGCGCACCATTTGGGCCAGCGGCGTCGAACGGCTCGCGCGGCTTCCGTTCCGGCCCGACGCGGTGATCGACGCCGCCGATCTCGGGCCCGTCCTGGCGGCCGTGGCGGCGCACATCGCGGCGTGACCCGCTCGCGGGCGCGATCCGGGAGATGGTCAGGGCCGGCGGGATGACCGCGGGGGGAGGCGGCCTCCGACGCCTCGACGAGTGCGCCTCCCGCGTGTCGATGGTCACCGCAGCTTTGTCCCGCAGTTCGCGGCGGTCCTCCAGGCATCTGTCCGAACGCCGACTCCGCCACGGCGGTCGGAATGCTGACGCGTGACCGCTGTGCCCGGAGCATCGGGCCTAGCCTGCGGTTATGGCAGCGGAACAATTTCTGCCCTCGCGGCACGGCTTCGCGTTCACCAACGCGTGGCCGAATCAGCCGGCGGTCGTCCTTCCGACGCCGTTCGGTGACATCGGGATCGGCAACGCCGGTGGCGGGCTGTGCGGCGGCATGGCGTTCGCCGCGCTGGACTACTGGCTGGCCGGGCGGGCAGCGGGGCTTGACCGGCCGGCGGCCGGCGATCCGCTCTACCGCTACATCGTCGATCGGCTGATCGATTCATGGCATGCGCCGGCGGGTGTCGCCCAGTACTACCAGTGGATGAGCCTTCCCGACGGGGACCACGTGATCAAGCTGCTCGGGCGGCGGGTCATCACGGAGCGCGGACTTGGCTGGCGTACGGTCCGGGTGCAGTGGCCGCAGATCAAGAAGGACCTGGATCGGGGCCTGCCGGTGCCGATCGGCGTGGTGACCACGGCCTCGAGGAATCCGATGGATCTGGGTCTCAATCATCAGGTGCTGGCCTACGGTTGCGAGGTGGACGGAAACCACGTGACGCTGCGGGTGTACGACCCCAACTGCGGTCGCCGCGACGACATCGCCATCCGGATGGCCACCGGCGCGCCGGCCCGGCCCGTCACTTTCGACCACAACCTCGGCCTGGGCGGGCGCCCGATCCGTGGCTTCTTCCGGGTGGCCTACACCCCGCACAAGCCCGGGAGCGTCCATGAATGACACAGATGACGCGCTGTCCTTGGCGGACGCCCCACAGGTTTGGGCTCCGGACGGCTCGGCAGTCCGGCCGCTTTGCGCGATCGCGGGCGCCGGCAGCTTCGCCCACTTCCAGCTGGAGCCCGGTCAGGTCTCCAGGGCGGTGTCGCACGCCACCGTTCAGGAAATCTGGTACATCATCGCCGGGACGGGGGAGATGTGGCGGCGTCACGGCGAGCGCTCGTGGACAGTCCCCCTACGTCCCGACGTCTGCGTCACCATACCTCTCGGCACGATCTTCCAGTTCCGTGCTGATCCGGGTGCACAGCCCCTGCAGGCCGTAGCGGTGACGATGCCGCCCTGGCCGACAGACAGCCGATCGGAGGCGCACATCGAGGAAGGCGCCTGGCCGCCGTCGGTGTGACCAGGAGGCACCGTGATGCGCACGACGTCATCGGCGTGCGATCACTGCGGCGGGCGCCCGAGGGCGACGTAGCGATGACAGTCCATGATGGTGTGGTGACGGGCTGGAGAAGATTCCTGGGGTGGGGGGCGTTGCTGGCCGCCGGCGTCGTGCTGGTGGGGCTGGGCGTGTGCTATGGCGTGACCCGGCTCGACGAGGCGGACAAGTGGGGCAGCGTCATCGGGGCGTCGGTCGCCCTGATCGGGCTGCCGATGACCGGGTACGGGATCGTGCTGGCCCGCCGGCAGGGCGGCGCCGGCCCGGGTGGGCAGTCGGTCAGCGGCTCGGTGATCGGCGGCGGGATCAATCAGGTACGCGGGGTGCGCGGCACCGTGCGAATCGGCTCCAGCGGCCCGGTCGCGCCGCCTGAGCCCGCTCCCGGTGGCGGGTCGTCTTCGCCGGCGGCCGGGCCGGGAGCTCAGTCGGTGGGTGGATCGTCGACGGCGGGGCCGGTGCGGCAGGTCGACGACGTCGGCGGCGATGTGGACATCGACCGGTGATCTGGCGGGCGCCCGCGGGTGCCGGGCAGGTCGTCACGGGCAGCGTCGTGTTCGGTCCCGTGGTTCAGGTCCGTGACGTCTCCGGTGCTGTCACGGTCGTGGCCGACCGGCCCCCGTACCGGATCGATCAGGTGCGGCCCGGCGCCGTGCCGCTGGCCGCGACCACCGCGCGGGATCAGCCGAGCCGGCTGCTGCTGGCCCGGCATCAGGTGGTGCCGTTCGCCGGCCGGGACGCCGAGCTGGCGGCGCTCAACGCGTGGCTGGGCGGCGGCGCGACGATGTCCGTACGGTTGATCCATGCCGCTGGTGGACAGGGCAAGACCCGCCTGGCCCGGCACGTCGCCGCGCGGGGGCACGCGGCCGGGTGGGTGACGTGGCGGGTTCTGCACGCCCCGGGGCAACCCGGCAGCGGCCTGGACGTGCCCGCGGGCGGTGGGGCGCTGGTCGTTGTCGACTACGCCGACCGGTGGCCCACGGAGGATCTGGGCACGCTCGTCACCGACCTGAACGCGGTGTCCCTGCGGACCGGGATGGTGCTGCGGGTGCTGCTGCTGGCCCGCTCGGCCGGCTTCTGGTGGGCGGCGCTGCGTGACCGGCTCGACAGCGACCACGGCATCACCGCCGACGCCGCGGCCCTGCTGCCGCTGGACGAGCACACCGACCGTGCGGTGCTGTTCGGTGCGGCTCGGGAACGGTTCGCCGACGCCCTGAACGTGCCCGGCGCCGGGGATCTCGTCGTTCCCGGGCTGTCGGGGGACGGCTTCCGGCAGATCCTCGCCGTGCACATGGCGGCCCTCGTCGCCGTCGACGCCCATCATCGCGGGCGGACCCCGCCGACGCAGCCGCATGCGCTGTCGGCGTACCTGTTGAACAGGGAGAAGGCGCACTGGCACCAGCTGCACGTCCGCGGCGGGGACCGCCGGCGTACCAGCCCCGAGGCGATGGGACGGGCCGTCTACCTGGCCACCCTCACCGGGCCGGTCACCCGCGATGACGCCGAGACCATTCTCACCCGTACCAAGGTCACCGAGCCGGGTGTGGCCACGATCATCGACGACCACCGGTTCTGCTATCCCACCGCCGAGCCGGCCAAGGTCCTGCAGGCCCTGCGGCCCGACCGGCTCGGCGAGGACCTCATCGCACTGTCCACGCCCGGACACCCGTACGCCGGCGCCGACGACTGGGAACCCGACGACTGGGCCGCCACCGCCGCGCACGCCCTGCTCGCCGGGGAACCCGGCGACTGGACACCGGCCGCGGTCACCGTGCTGGTCGAAACCGCCCGCCGCTGGCCGCACGTCGCCACCGGCGTGCTGTACCCGCTGCTCCGGCACCATCCCGGCCTCGCCCTGGCCGCCGGCGGCGCCACCATCACCCGGCTCGCCGAGCTTCCCGGGGTCGACACCGCCGCGCTGCACGCCATCGAGGCGCTCCTGCCGCACGACCGGCACCTCACCTTCGACACCGCGGCCGCCGCCATCAGCACGGTCCTCACCCGCCACCGGCTCGCCACCGCCACCACCCCCGCCGGCCGGGCGCAGCTGCTCGCCGCCCACGCGCTGCGCCTGGCCCATGCCGGCCGCCCGGAGGAGGCCCTGGTGCCGGCCGGGGAGGCTGTCGCCATCGGTCGGCGGCTGGCCGCGGCGAACCCGGCGTACCGGCCCGACCTCGCCGGGGCGTTGCACAACCTCGGCGCGTCGCTGTCCCGGCTGGGCCGCCGGGAGGAGGCCCTGGTGCCGGCCGGGGAGGCCCTCACCATCTACCGGGAGCTGGTGGCGGCGAATCCGGCCGCCTACCTGCCCGACATGGCCATGTCCTTGCACAACCTCGGCATGTTCCTGTCCGGGCTGGGCCGGGGGGAGGAGGCCCTCGCCCCGGCCGGGGAGGCCGTCGTCATCCATCGGCGGCTGGTCGAGGTGGACCCGGCGGCGCACCAGCCCGACCTGGCCACGTCGCTGAACAATCTCGGTGCTTCGCTGTCCCGGCTGGGCCGCCGGGAGGAGGCCCTGGTCCTGATCGAGGAAGCCACCGGCATCTACCGTCGGCTGGCCGAGGTCGACCCGGCCGCGCACCTGCCCGACCTGGCCACGTCGTTGAACAATCTCGGCGCGTCGTTTGCCAAGCTGGGCCGGCGGGAGGAGGCGCTCGTCCCGGCGGAGGAGGCCGTCGCCCTCGGCCGGCGGCTGGCCGAGGTGAACCCGGCGGCCTACCTGCCCAGCCTGGCCACGTCGTTGAACAACCTCGGCACGTTCCTGTCCAGGCTGGGCCGCCTGGAGGAGGCCCTCGGCCCGGCCGAGGAATCCGTCGGCATCTACCGGCGGCTGGCCGGGGCGGATCCGGTCGCCCACCTGCCCGACCTCGCCGGGTCGCTGAACAACCTCGGCAGCCGCCTGTCCGACCAGGGCCGTCGGGAGGAGGCCCTGGTCCCGACGGAGGAGGCCGTTGCCATCGGCCGGCGGCTGGCCGCGGCGAACCCGGCCGCCTACCTGAGCAGCCTGGCCACGTCGTTGAACAATCTCGGCGCGTCGTTTGCCGGGCTGGGTCGCCGAGAGGAGGCCATCGGCCCGGCCGAGGAGGCTGCCGGCATCCACCGGCGGCTGGCCGAGGTGAACCCGGCGGCTCATCTGCCCGATCTCGCCGGGTCGTTGAACAACGTCGGGACGTTCCTGAACGGGCTGGGTCGCCGGGAGGAAGCCCTGGTCCAGGTCGAGGAGGCCGTCACCATCAATCGGCGGCTGGCCGAGGTGAACCCGGCGGCTCACCTGCCCGATCTCGCCGGGTCGTTGAACAACCTCGGCATGCTCCTGTCCGGGCTGGGCCGCCGGGAGGAGGCGCTGGTGCCGGTCGAGGAGGCCGTCACCATCTACCGGCGGCTGGCCGCGCCGAACGCTGTTGCCCATCTGCCGAGCCTGGCCACGTCGCTGAACAACCTGGGCAACCGGCTGTCCGAACTGGGCCGCCGCGCCGAGGCCCTCGGCCGGGCCGGGGAGGCCGTCACCATCCGCCGGCGGCTGGCGGCGGAGAACCCGGCCGCGTACCGGCCCGACCTCGCCGGGGCGTTGCGGGCCTACGCGTGGGTGTGCGTGAACGTCAAGGACAACTTCCCCGAGGCCCTGAACGCGGTCACCGAGGCGATCGGCATCTACGAGCCGTTGGCCGGACGGCTACCGCAGAAGTTCGCGGCGGAACTGTTCGGCGCGTACCAGACTTTCGCCGATGTGCTGGAAGGGCTCGGCCGCACGGACCAGGCGGACGATCTCCGCCGGCAGCTCGACGAGGCCCTGGGCGACACGCCGGAGTGAGTGCCGGCCGGCTTCGGATCCGGGCGGGTGTTCCGCGATGGGGACTCATCGCCGCCGCAAATCGGCATGCCCCAGCGGCAATCTTGTGGCAGTCGGGCGCTCTCCGCGCCTGGGCGCACCATTGTCGATCCCGGGTCGGCGAGCCGGGGAAGATCTTGTTGCGGGGTGGTCCGCTCCGCGCCGGCACGCATCTCTGTCGATGGAGGGCGGAATCCCGCGTCGCGGATCCCCGCGGCCCGAGCCGGGCGCGGGGATCCGAGGCGATGTCAGCTTGCGGTCGTGAGGTTGTAGACCGTGGAGCCGCCGACCGTGGTGGCTGGGTAGGTCGCCGCCACCCAGGTGGCGATCTGCGATGACGCCGTGGTGGTGCCGTCCTGGCCGCCGCGGCCGCCGCCGCCCATGCCGCCGCCCGAGATGTAGTAGCTGATCTGGCCCGCCGCCACGTAGGCCTGGAACTGGGCCAGCGTGGGGGAGGGGTCGCTGCCGTTCCAGCCGCCCAGGGCGATCACCGCGGTGCCGCTGGCCAGCTCCAGGCCGGCCGCCGAGGTGGCGCCGCTGACCGCCGCCGACCACTTCGTCGTGCTGGCCTTGAGCAGGGCGCTCAGCTCGCTGTTCGTGCTGCCCTCGCCACCCATGCCGCCACCCGGCCCGCCGGTCCCGCCGGGCGCCGTCCCGCCGGCCGCCGGCGCCTGCCCCGAGGCCGCGCCGCCGGTTGCCGGCGTTTGTCCTGAGGCCGTGTCGCCGGGTGCCGGCGGGGAGCCCGCGGCCCCGTCGCCGGGAGCCGTCGAACCGGTGGTGCCGGTGTTGCGGTTGCGGGCCCCGTTCGCCGTACCGTCGGGGTTGCCGAATCCCCGGCCGCCGCCGGACGACGCGGCCGATGCCGGGCCGGAGCTCGGGATGCTGCCGGTGTGCGCGTTCGCGGCCGTTGCGGTCGCCCAGGCCGCGCTGCCCGCACCCGCCGAGAGCACCGCCACCAGCACCGCGGCCACCGCCAGCCGGCGCAGCCGCAGCGCCGGAGCGAGCAGCGCGAGCGCCGCGAGCACGCCGACCGCGAGGGACGCCCAGCGCAGCGCCGGCAGCCAGTCCGTGCGGCCCAGCAGCACGAATCCCCAGGTCGCGGTGGCGAGCACCATCGCGGACAGGGTGGCCCGGGCCGGCAGGGCGCCGCGGTAGAGCCAGAGCACCCGGGCGCCGATGCCGGTCAGCGCGGCGATCGCCGGGGCCAGCGCCACCGTGTAGTACGGGTGGATCGTGCCGCTCATGTACGAGAAGGTCGCGCCGGTGACCAGCAGCCAGCCGCCCCACAGCACCGCGGCCGCGCGGGCCCGGTCGGTGCGTGGCGTCCGCCGGGTCGCCGTCAGCACCGCCACCAGCGCGATCAGCGCGGCCGGCAGCAGCCAGGAGATCTCCGTGCCCATCGCCGTGCCGAACAGCCGGCCGATGCCGGTGGCCCCGCCGAAGCCGACGTTCTGACCACCCGTGCCGCCTCCGCCGCCGCCGTTGCCCGCGCCGCCGAGGATGCGGCCCAGGCCGTTGTAGCCGAGCGCGAGCTCCCACAGCGTGTTGTTCGTGGACCCGGCGATGTACGGCCGGGACGACGCCGGCCACAGCGACACCAGGGCGACGTACCAGCCGGCCGAGGCGACCAGGGCGAGGCCCGCGACCAGCAGGTCGCGGATCCGCCGGCCCAGCCCGGTCGGCGCGGCCAGCAGGTAGACCAGGGCGAACGCCGGCAGCACCAGGAACGCCTGCATCATCTTGGTCAGGAAGCCGAAGCCGAGCAGCACGCCGGTGAGGGCGAGCCACTTCCAGGAGGCCGTCTCGACCGCCCGGACCGTCGTGTACGCCCCCGCCGTCATCAGCAGCACCAGCAGCGCGTCCGGGTTGTCGAACCGGAACATCAGCACCGCCACCGGGGTCAGCGCCAGCGCCGCCCCGGCGAGCAGACCCGCCACCGGGCCGAACCAGCGCTTCACGCTCGCGTGCAGCAGCGCCACGGCGGCCACGCCCATCAGGGCCTGGGGCGCCAGGATGGACCAGCTGTTGACGCCGAAGATCCGGGCGGACAGGCCCATCACCCACAGGGCCGCGGGCGGCTTGTCGACGGTGATCGCGTTGCCCGCGTCCAGGGAGCCGAACAACCACGCCTTCCAGCTCTGCGCCCCGGCCTGGGCCGCGGCGGCGTAGAAGCTGTTGCCCCAGCCGGACGCCGACAGGTTCCACAGGTAGAGCAGCGCCGTCGCGCCCAGCAGCGCGATCAGGGCGGGCCGCTCCCAGCCGGACCGGCGCGGGTGCCGGGCGGTCGGCGGGAGCTCTGCGGCCGGGGCCGCCCGGTCCATCAACGTCGTCATGGCGTCCACCCTTGGCAGCGCGGCTACGGGCGCTCTGTGGCCGCTCTGTGGGACAGCTGTGAGAGGTGGATCACTGCCGGGGATCGTGGCTCGTGCTGACCGGCCCCGGTTGGCGGCGGTCCGCTTCGATCCGTGCCACGATGAACGCGAGAATTCAGGTCCAGGCGGGAGTCAAGGCAATGAGCGAACACGTTTCCGACAGCGCCGAATGGCAGGCTGTGCAGGGCCACGCCGAGAAGTTCTCGAGCGTGCACCTGCGCGAGCTGTTCGACAGCGACCCCCGGCGCGGCGAGCGGCTCACCGCCCAGGTGGCGGACCTCTACGTGGACTACAGCAAGAACCTGGTCACCGACGAGGTCCTCACCGCGCTGATCGCGCTGGCCGACCGCGCCCAGCTGCGCGAGCGCACCGCGGCCATGTTCGCCGGTGCGCACATCAACGTCACCGAGGACCGCGCCGTGCTGCACACCGCGCTGCGGCTGCCGCGCGACGCCACGCTGGTCGTCGACGGCCAGGACGTGGTCCGCGACGTGCATGAGGTCCTCGACCGGATGGGCGCGTTCACCGACCGGGTGCGCTCCGGCGAGTGGACCGGCGCCACCGGGCAGCGGATCAGGACGATCGTCAACATCGGCATCGGCGGGTCGGACCTCGGGCCGGTGATGGCGTACGAGGCCCTGAAGGCGTACGCGGACGCGGGCCTGGAGTGCCGCTTCATCTCCAACATCGACCCCACCGACCTGTACGCGAAGACCCACGACCTGGACCCGGCGTCCACCCTGTTCGTGATCGTGTCGAAGACCTTCGGCACCCAGGAGACGCTGACCAACGCCACCGAGGCCCGCAACTGGCTGCTGGCCGGGCTGGGCGGCGACGCCACCGCGGTGGCCAGGCACTTCGTCGCGGTCAGCACCAACGCCCAGCGGGTCGCCGACTTCGGCATCGACACCGATAACATGTTCGGCTTCTGGGACTGGGTCGGCGGGCGCTACTCGCTGCCCTCGGCGGTCGGCCTGTCGGTGATGCTGGCGATCGGCAAGGAGCGCTTCGCCGAGCTGCTCGCCGGCTACCACGCCGTGGACGAGCACTTCCGCACCGCGCCGCTGGAGCGCAACGTGCCGGCGCTGCTCGGGCTGCTGAACGTCTGGTACGACACGTTCCTCGGCGCGCAGTCGCACGCGGTGCTGCCGTACTCGCAGTATCTGCACCGCTTCGCCGCGTACCTGCAGCAGCTCACCATGGAGAGCAACGGCAAGCACGTGCGCCTGGACGGCTCCGGGGTGGACTACCAGACCGGCGAGGTCTTCTGGGGCGAGCCCGGCACCAACGGCCAGCACGCCTTCTACCAGCTCATCCACCAGGGCACCAAGCTGATCCCGGCCGACTTCATCGGCTTCAGCGTGCCCAACCACGACACCGGCGAGATGCACGACCTGTTCATGTCGAACTTCTTCGCCCAGACCAGCGCGCTCGCGTTCGGCCGCACGGCCGAGCAGATCGAGGCCGAGGGCGTGCCGGCGGCGATCGTGCCGCACAAGGTGATGCCGGGCAACCACCCGACCACCACCATCCTGGCCGAGAAGCTCACCCCGGGCGTCCTGGGCCAGCTCATCGCGCTGTACGAGCACGCCACGTTCACCCAGGGCACGATCTGGGAGATCAACTCGTTTGACCAGTGGGGCGTGGAGCTCGGCAAGGTCATGGCCAACCAGCTCGCGCCGCAGCTGACCGCGCCGCAGGCCGACGCGGCCGGCGGCAACGACTCGTCGACCGACGCGCTGATCGCCCGGTACCGCACCCAGCGCGGCCGCTGATCGCTCGGGGCGCCCTTTTCTGTCAGAGGGGCGCCCTAAGCTGCGTCTGTGGAATTGACGACGGCGCAGGCGCTGGCCCTGCGCATGCGCAGCCTCCTGCTCGCCCCGCCGCATGCCGTGGATGACGTCGCCGGCATCGTCGAGTGGTTCGGCGCGATGCAGTCGCAGGACATGGCCAGCGGGCTGTGGTCGCTGGGCGTCCGCCTGCCCGGCCGCACGGATTCCGACGTCCGCGCGGCCCTGGAGCGCCGCGAGGCGATCCGCACCTGGCCGATGCGCGGCACCGTCCACCTGGTCCCGCCCGCCGACGCGCGCTGGATGCTGGAGCTGATGGGCACGCGCGTGCTGGCCGGGGCGGCGAAGCGCCGGGAGACCATCGGCCTGTCCGAGGCGGCGGCCGAGCGCGGCGTCGAGATCCTGGCCACGGTCCTCAAGGGCGACCGGCTGACCCGCGCCGAGTGCCTGGCGGCCCTCGCCGACGCGGGCGTCGAGCTGGGCCCGCAGATGGGCTATCACCTCCTCTGGTATGCGAGCCAGCAGGGCGTCACCTGCATCGCCCCGCACATCGGCAAGGAGCAGACGTTCGTGCTGCTCGACGAGTGGGCCCCGCAGCCGCGCCAACCGGATCGCGCGGAGGCGCTGGGCATCATGGCGTTGCGCTATTTCCGCAGCCACGGCCCGGCGACCCGGGCCGACTTCGCCCGCTGGACGGGCCTGACCATGGGCGACACCCGGGCCGGCATCGCCGCGGCCGGCGACCGGCTCACCACCGTCCGGGTCGACGGCGCCGAGATGGTCCTGGATCCGGCCCTGCTCGACGCCGCCCCGGCGGAGCCGGCCGGCGACTGGGCGGCCCTGCCCGGCTTCGACGAATACCTGCTGGGCTACAAGGACCGCACCCTGATGATGGCCGACGAGCACCTGGCCGCGGTCGTCCCGGGTGGCAACGGCGTCTTCCGCTCCACCCTGGTCCGCGGCGGCCGGGTGGCCGCCACCTGGACCAGGACGCTCGGCAAGAAGGCGGTGACCATCGATATCCAGCCGCTGGTGACGGTCGGCCGGGCCGAGCGGGCCCGGGCGGAGGAGGCTCTGCTGCCCTATGCGGCCTTCGTCGGCCTGCCGGCGCGGATCAGCTGGGCCTAGAGGAGGTCGCGGACGATCTCCAGCACGCTGTCCGCGCAGCCCCACGACAGGCTGACCCCGGCGCCGCTGTGCCCGTAGTTGTGCACCACGTGCCGCCCGCCGACCTGCTGGTGCTCCAGCCGGATCTCCGGGCGCTGCGGCCGGATGCCGGTGCGATGCCCGAGCACCCGCGCGGTCGCGATGGCCGGCACGATCCCGGCGCACCGGGCGACGATCCCGGCGGCGACGTCCTGGTCGGGCTCGGGGTCGCACTGGCCCTTGTCGGCGCTGCCGCCCAGCAGCAGCACGTCGCCCTGAGGGAGCAGGTAGGTCATCTCCTCCAGCTCCTCGGTGTGCTCGGCGAAGAATTCCGTCACCCCGGGGTTGCGAACGGCGACGAGCTGACCGCGGATCGGCTCCACCTCGGGATCGGGCACGAGCTCGCGCGCGCCGATCCCGGTGCAGTTGACGACGACGGGCGCCAGGTCCTCGCCGAGCGAGCGCACCTGCCCGATCTCCAGCGCGCCGCCGGCCGCGATCAGCCGCCGCTCCAGATAGGCCAGGTACGGCGGCATGTCGATGATCGGCGCGGTGTAGCGCCACCCGCTGGCGAAGCCGCCCGGCAACTCGGCGGCGGCGCACTCGCGGAAGCCCGGCAGGTCGTGGGCCCAGCCCGGCGCCGGGATCGGCCTGCGGGAGGCCTCCACGCCGGGCACGAGCTGCACCTCCGGCCGGCCCGCGGCGACCATGTCGCAGAAGACGCGGTAGCTGCGGGCGCTCCAGCGCAGCACCAGCGGATGGTTGGCATAGATGGGATCCCAGATGGCACCCGCGGCCGCCGATGTGCTCCGCTCGGGCCGGTGCTGAGCGCGGACGTGGACGCGCACCCCCGCCTCGGCGAGCCGGACGGCCGTGGTCAGGCCCGATACGCCGGCGCCGATTGTCAGGACATCGGGTCGGGCAGAGCTCATCATCCGACGCTAACCGGGCGACGACCGTTCTCACGTAGAGGGACGTAAATGTACGGCCGATGCGGACAATGGCGCGGGAAGGTTGTCCGTTCGGCCCGGAAGGTGCTAGCGAAATCCACGCAGTGTTTGACCTCGGATACTGAGCGTGTTGCAATCCGGGATCGGATGCGGTGCAATCGACAGGCTGGCGACACGCGTGGCACGGGGCCACGCCGCTGGGGAGTCATCGGTCACCGCTGACCCTTGCGCGCCGTCCGGCGTCTCCCCGGTGTTCCGGACCGCCGTGCCTGGGGGAGCCGATGCTGATCGCTGGCGAGGTGCACACCGGCCTGCTCCGCGGGCCTGACCCGGTGACCGCCGAGCAGGCGCGCGGCCTGGTGGACCTCGTGATCGGCGAGCCGGTCCTGGTCTCGCACCGGCCGATCGCGTACGTGCGCTCCCCGGAGATACCCGTCGGCGTCGACTGTGGACTCGGCGCGGCCGGCGCCACCCGGCGGGTGCGGGGAGTCGGCACCGCGCTGCAGCGCGCCGCGATCACCGGCGGACACGTGGTGCAGGGCTCCGCCGCCACCACCCTGGTCCGTGCCGACAACGGTGCCCGGCAGCCGTGGTCGCACTACCTGACCCGGCCGGGCGTCATCGAGACGCTGAGCCGCACCCGGTGGGACGAGGTGGCCGCCGCCCTCGCCGGACCGGACCGGCCCGGTGACGCCCTCGACCTGGGGGCGATAGCGGGCCGGGTGGCCGACCGGGTCCAGCGTTCCCACGCGCGCGGCGGGCCCGTGCGGTTACGGGCGCCGCGCACCCGGCTGCGGTGGACGGCGCGCATCGGCGCGGACGCACCCAGGATCCGGTATGCGGTCCGGTCGGATGACCTGCGACTGCTGGAGCTGTGGGTGCCCGACGGCGAGCCGGGGCGGGCCCGCGAGCTGACGGCGCTGGCCGAGGACGTGGCCCTGCACGACTGGCTGCTGAGCACGCTGCTGGAGATCGTCGGCAAGAGCGCCATCGGCGTCATCGAACGCCGCGCCGCGCTGGAGCGGCTGCTGCCGGCCATCGACTACCTGCTGCACCTGTGGATGCCCGGCGCCCGCGGCGACGAGGTCTCCGCGGCGGTCTGGGCCGCCCTGGACCGGCGGCCCGGCTTCAGCCGGCAGTGGACCACCCTCGTGCACCGGATCCGGGATCAGCTGTCGGTCGGTGCGGTAGCGGCGCTGGCAGCGGCGGCACCCCGGTGATGTCGCTGGGCGGGCAGCCGTCCGAACACTCCAGTGTCACCCGCAAAGCGCTGCTCACCGTCGGTCTCGGCGGGGCCACCTTCCTGATCACCAACGCGCTCAACCAGCCCCAGCACGTCCAGATCACGCTCTCCATCCTGATCGGTGGCATCGCGCTGATCCTGCGGTTCCTGGTGGACTTCGAGAACCGGCTCGCGGCCGTGGAGCAGTTGGAGAAGGACGGCATGACCGAGATGAAGCACCTGGTCGGCGAGGCCTACTCCCAGATCAGCGAGGCCACCGAGCTGTTCGGGCTGATCGAGGCGTCCGCGCTGCAGACCGACCTGGTCACCCAGCTGGTGCGCAATTCGACGCAGATCTCACCCACCTCGCCGCCGATCGTCTACCACTTCGTCCAGGCCAAGATCAAGGAGACCTCGGACTTCCTGAAGCAGCTCGCCGAGGGCGGCACGGTCACCTACTACGGCGAGGACCGGGACTGGCTGCTGGGCCTGACCCGCAACGCCACCGTCAGCATCGACGCGATCAGCATGGCGGCCGTCGACCACGACCTCTGGCAGAGCGAGATCGGCCAGCGCTACCTCGACGCCCAGCGCCGCGCCGCCGGCAGCGGCAAGCGGGTCCGGCGCATCTTTGTGCTCGACTCGCCCGCGATGGCCGCCGACCCGGCGATCCGGCGCGCCTGCGAGGAACAGCGCGACATGCGGATCGACGTGCGGCTGCTCGATCGGGTTGCGGTGCCGCCGCCGCTGCGGGTCCAGGTCCGCGACCTGATCATCTTTGACGACACCCTGGCGTACGAGACCAACCCCACCACGACCGCCGACCCGAGGCATGCGCAGATCGCCGAGACCCGCCTGGTCCTCACCGACTCCCGAGTCAAGGAGTGCGCGCAGCTCTTCCGCGAGCTGTGGGACGTCTCCCGCGCCCCGGACGCCGCTTACAAGAACGCGTAGCGGATCCGGTCGACCAACTCGCCGGGCAGGGTGATGCCCTCGGCGCCGGCCCGCTCCACCACCTGCTCCGCGACGGTCGCGTCCACGCCGATCTGGCCCAGAATCGTGCGCACGGCCAGCTCGATCGGCAGGAACCGGGCCCCGAGCGCGGAGAACGTCCGGTATGCCCGGAACGCTGCCGCGTGCGGATTGAGCTGGACGACGGCCGGCATCCGTTCCCACTCCTCCGGCGCGTCGGCCGGGTCGATCCGCTGCGGCTCGCCCACCGGCTCGCCCAGGTGCCGGATCAGTCCGAGCCGCTGCAGCTGCCAGACGGCCGCGAGAAACGGGCACGACCAATGCGGCCGGTCCGCCGGCCCGTCCCACAGCTCGATGTCCACGAAGATCGAGTGGTTCTGCACGGCGCTCTGCCGCGGTGGCCGCCACGCCCGCGGCGCCGCCATCGCGGACGCGGGACCCTCCCCGCCGCGTTCCCCGTTGCTCAGCCAGCCGCTCACGGCTGTCGGCGGGCGGCTGCCGTTGTCACCCTCGGGCGGCTCGGCCACCAGGTGCTGGCGTACGAGCGTCGCCACGTCGATGCCGTCGGCCACCGCGCATCCGGACTCCCGGGCCACATAGTCGATCTCGAGCCCGGCCTCGGCCGCCGCCGCGACCAGGTCGCCGATCACCGCCCGCGGCGTGCTGAACCGGGTGAAGTAGTCGTCGATCAGGAAACAGGTGCTCACCCGGGGTGGGCGCGGCCCCAGCTCGTCGGCGCAGGCCCGCCGGGCGGCGGCGGCCCAGGGCCGGACGGCCTCGAACTGGGCCTGCAACCGTGGCCGGCCGGCCGCGAAGTCGTCCATGTAGAGGTGGCCCAGCTCGATGGACAGGTGCGCGAGGGCGACCTTGCGCACCACCGGCGTGGCGCTCTGCTCCACGAAGACGCCGTCGTAGGCGGTCACAGCCCGATCCAGGCGTCGTCGTCCACGATCTTCTTGGCCAGGTCGTCGAAGGCGTTGACGGTGCGCTGGTTGGCGGTGCGGTGCAGCCACACGTCGTCGTTGGACAGCAGCTGCTCCTGCCACTGCAGCACCGGGTCGAGGGGGATCTGACCCAGCACGGTGCTCCGGCCGACCTGCTGGCGGCTGGCCAGCTCCTGCAGCCGCCGGTTGCAGACGTCCAGCCAGGCGAGCTGCTCCGGGCGCAGGCCGGCCTGGTCGGGCGAGGCCGGATCGAGCACCGCCGTCCGGACGAACCGGATGGTGGCCTTGAGCGCCGTGAGCTCGTGCCCGAGCTGGGTGCCGGTCTGCAGGATGCCCTGCGGCCCGTGCACCAGGCTGGCCGCCGCGATGATGTGCTGCCGGGTCCACCGGTGGAACACCAGCCAGCGCGCCTCGACGCCGCGCAGCGCGTCGGTGGCGGTCGCCGCCAGGACGATCTCGGTGGCGTACGAGCGGCCCGCGCTCAGATCCACGATGACCAGGTCGAACTCGGTGTCCGCCTGGACCAGCAGATCGATGCAGCGGTCCACGACACCCGGCTGCGCATGGAACTCGCCCCGGCCGCTGTCGCCGGGGAACAGGGTCAGCCGCCCGGCCCCCGCGGGCCGCACGCGCAGCACGTCGCGTTCCGATTCCGCCCAGATGTCGATCCTGCGGGGCGCCGCCACCCCGTCCACCAGGTAGCTGTGCAGGCCGCCGGCCGGCACGCCGGCGAGGGCCTCCGGCAGGTCGAAGATGGCGCCGGCGGTCGGCGACCCGAAGTCGAAGTCGAGATAGCAGCAGTCGCCGCCCTGCAGGGCGTGCCGGTATGCCACGTTGCTGCTGGTGACCGACCGCCCGGTGCCGCCCTTGTCGGAGGTTGCGAAGATGAGCACGGTCAGCTCGTCCCGCTGTTGGCCCGGCGAGCCGCCGAGAGCCGGTCGAGCTTGCGCAGCACCTCCTCGGTGACGGCCACCGCGACGCCCGGTCGTTCGCCGCGCACCGCCCGGGCGCGGCGCAGCTCGACGCCGATCCGGTCGAGCTCGACGCGCAACTGCTCGCCGCTGTCCGTGGAGCCGTTGAGCAGCTCACGGTCGTAGAGGTGGTCGGCCTCGTTGAGCAGGTCGGCGGCGATCTGCGCGAGCAGGCTGCTGCGCAGCGGCGGCTCCTGGATCACACGGGCGGCCGTGACCAGGCAGTCCACCACCCGTTTCGTGTAATACCAGGAGACGTCGGCGAACTCGATCTGCAGCTGGGGGAAGGCGCCCGCGGGCTGGTCCCACAGGCCCCGGGCCGGGCCCTGCCGGATCACCCGCTTCTGCAGGTGGTCCCAGAGCTCGTCGGACAGGTCCAGCAGCCGGCTGCGCGAGCTGCCCTCCGACAGCAGGCTGGCGAGGTTGAGGGTGCGCTTGAGCAGCAGCGGCGAGATGTCCGCGACCGTCCAGGCGAGCCGGGGGCCGCCGAGATCCTCGCTGCCGACCAGCGGGAAGTGCAGGCCGGGATGGTGCACGTTCAGCGCCGCCTCCCCCGCCGAGGACCGGCGGGTGATCCGGCTGCGGTTGGCGAGCTCGTCGAGGACGGCGGCCACCCGGGTCAGCTCCGCGTTCGAGGCGCGCATGGCCACCATGTTCTGCACCACCATGCCGCTGATCAGCAGGCTCAGGTAGTCGAACTCGAGGCCGTCGGTGGTCCGCCAGGGCAGGTCCTCCAGCGGCCAGCGGCCGGAGCCGAAGGTGGCGATCGTGGCCCAGTAGGACCGCGCGAGCTCCCAGCGCAGCTGCAACGCCTGCGCCAGCTTGGACTGGGCCTCGTCGAGCAGGCCCAGCAACCGGGTGCGTTCGGCGAACAGCGTCTGGATCGCGTCCAGCGCGACGGTCGTGAAGTAGAGGTAGGGCGCGTTCTCGGCCACCCCGTCGCGCTGCACCCCGACGTCCACAGTGGTCTCGATCAGCGGAGCATCCTTGACCAGTCCCCAGGACCAGCCACACTCGAACAGCCGGTTGGGAATGTCGAGCTCGCTGCTCTCGGCCGCACCGGAACCGATGGTGACGTCGTCGCGGAGCCGGGCGTTGATCTCCCGCAATGCCTCGCGCAGCTCCTCGACCACCTGCCGGGTCGGCCGGCGTTCCTGGTTCACCGTGCGGATCAGCTCGCGGCCGAGGGTTCCGTCGGCGGAGAACACGTTGACCGCGAAACTGCGCAGCAGTCCCACCATCGCGGCGGTCAGCCGGGTGCTGGCCATCCGCTCCAGCCGGTCCACGTCCTCGAGCAGGCTGGCCCGGGTGACCACGGTCCGGAACACCTTGGTGAAACCGATGACCGCGAGCATCAGCGTGACCGAGATGGAGAACGAGTCGACCACGTCGAGCCCGCGTTGCTGGGTCTTGATCTCGTCGCCCACGACGTCGGGCTGGAAATAGGTGTCGCCGGCGAAGATCGGCGTGCCGTCCGGGGCGGTGTAGCGCTCCAGATATTCGGTCAGGGCCGCGATCAGCCGCTGCGGGACCTGGATGTCGTCGCCCAGCACGCCCAGCGCGGCGATCACGTCGCTCGCGGCGGCGTCGGGTTTGTCCAGTCGGAAGATCGGCACCTCGGTCGCCGGTGCCATCAGGCACAGCAACTGCTCGGCGTCGCTGATCGAATTGGCGCCGTCGCGGCCCCCGAAGCGCCACGCGCTGTCGGGATAGGACAGCCGGGCGGTCGCGCGCCAGGCATCGAGGAGCTGTTGACGTGGCTGGATCTGCATCGGTGTGCCGTCACCTACCCGTCCGTGGGTCAGTTACGCCGGTTTCTTCCTTCCGGTCACCACGATCATCCCGTGGTAACCGTCGCGCAGGTCCCAACTGTCCACTGTCTGGATCCGGACGTCGGTGGCGACCGCGTGCAGCGCCTGGCGCACGTCGCGTTCGTCGACCGAGCACGCTGGGAAGTCGCGTGCTCCCACACGGTAGCCGGACGAGTCACGCATGAGCGCGGCGGCGAAGGGGGCCCGCGAGACCAGGGAGTTGATGAAGGACCGGGTGGCCCGGACGAACTCGCTGTTGCGGGTGGTGATCGACTCGGCGACGAAGAACATCGTGCCCATGTCGTATCCGGCCACGGGCAGGCTGAAGATGTTGCCCTTGACGACCTTGTTGCGGAGGCCGAGCAGATCGAACGGATTTCGGATGGACTCATAGGACCGCCGGTCGGCCCTCATGCGCTCCCAGAACTGCCACCACGAGGGGTGCGGGCTGAGGATCTCGCTCTCGAGCCACTTGCGGTTGGTGAAGGCCCGCTCCACCAGATGGAGCTCCGCGGCGAAGGGCAGCATGGTCAGGGCCGGGTAGAGGTTGGCGCCGGCGCCGACGTCGATGGCCCGGGGCCGCAACTTGCGCGGGGTCTCGTTCCGCTGGAAGAAGTCGGCGACGATGTCGATGATCTGCTCATCGTCGACGCGCAGCTTGCTGTAGTTGTGCTCGAAGTAGGCGTCGGAGTCGAACGAGTCCCACGGGAAGTTTTCGTTGTCCAACGAGTCTTTACTGACCGACGGCGGCGCCGCGATGTCGATCGCGGAGTCGAAGCGCGGGTCCAGGTCGGTCACGAAACTTCCTCCGGTGGCGACTTCTTCTAGTTTAGGGCTTTGCGGGGCCCCTGTTTCTGCGGTGCAACTTACGACATCTGTGTGTCAGGTAGGCACTCGGCGCGCAGGGCAGTCTCCTGCATTCTGACGCACTCTGCCAACGGGTGTCGCCCGGTTGGGCGAACTTGACACCCGAGAGCTGGCCAGCAAACCAGATCCGGCCGGCGCCGTCAATCGATCAGCGGCGGCACTATCTGTTAACAACCCTTGATATTTAAACTCGGGGCCGCGAGGATGGGCGGGACGGGGGTAGGCCATCGATGCGTCAGGAGTGGTCATGAGCGGACGTCGTACCGCATTCGCGCTGGTAGCGAGTGCAACAGTGGCCCTGACGGCGATGGTCTCGGCGCCCGGCGGGACGGCGGCGGTCGCCGGTGCCCCGGTGCGGGTGGCCGCGGTGGTCTGCTCGGCGCCGGGCTGGGCGGAGGGCACCACCTACACCGTCGGCACGCAAGTCACCTACGGCGGGAAGCTCTACTCGGCCCTGGTGACGCACACCGCGTACGTCGGTGCCGGCTGGAACCCCGCCGCCACGCCGTCCCTCTGGCGCGACCTCGGTGCCTGCACGGGCGGCCCGACGACCCCGCCGCCGACCACCCCGCCGCCGACCACCCCACCGCCCACGACCCCGCCGCCCACGACTCCGCCACCGACGACCCCGCCGCCCGGCGGCACCTGCGCCGTCAAGTCGCGGCCCGCCGGCAAGGTGCTCGTCGGCTACTGGGAGAACTGGGACGGCGCGAGCAACGGCGTGCACCCCGGCCTCGGCTGGATCCCGATCAACGACAGCCGGCTCGCCCAGCACGGCTACAACGTCATCAACGCGGCGTTCCCGGTGATCCGCTCCGACGGCACGGTGCTGTGGGAGAACGGCATGGACGCAAGCGTGAAGGTCTCCACCCCCGCCGAGATGTGCGCGGCCAAGGCGGCCGGCGCGACCCTGCTGATGTCGATCGGCGGCGCCGCGGCCGGCATCGACCTGAGCTCCAGCGTGGTCGCCGACCGCTTCGTGGCCACCGTCGTGCCGATCCTCAAGCAGTACAACTTCGACGGCATCGACATCGACATCGAGACCGGGCTGACCGGCAGCGGCAGCATCACCACGCTGTCGGCCTCGCAGGCGAACCTGATCCGCATCATCGACGGGGTGCTGGCGCAGATGCCGGCGAACTTCGGGCTGACGATGGCGCCGGAGACCGCGTACGTCACCGGCGGCAGCGTCACCTACGGCTCGATCTGGGGCTCGTACCTGCCGATCATCAAGAAGTACGCCGACAACGGCCGGCTGTGGTGGCTGAACATGCAGTACTACAACGGCTCGATGTACGGCTGCGCCGGCGACTCGTACGGGGCGGGCACCGTACAGGGCTTCGTGGCCCAGACCACCTGCCTCAACACCGGGCTGGTGATCCAGGGCACGACGATCCGGGTCCCGTACGACAAGCAGGTGCCCGGCCTGCCGGCGCAGGTCGGCGCGGGCGGCGGCTATCTGACGCCGGCGCTGGTGACGCAGTCCTGGAACAGCTTCAACGGCGGGCTCAAGGGCCTGATGACGTGGTCGGCCAACTGGGACGGCTCCAAGAGCTGGACCTTCGGCGACAACGTGAAGCGCCTCCAGGGCCGCTGACGCCTAGTCGGTCCGGCGCCATCGCCGGGCCACGATCACCACTCCGGCGGCGAGGGTGGCCGCAGCGACCCCTGCTGCGAGCCACCACCCGGCCCTTGACGGATCGGGCGCGGGGCCGGCAGGCGCGGGGCCGTCGGGAGCGGCGAGCGGCACCGTCGTCGCGGAGGCGGCCGGCAACGGCGACACTCCGGTGCACAGCCCGGTCTGGCCGTCGAGGGAATTCACCCGGTATCGCCCGCCGGCGCGGAACTCGTAGCCGCAGCTGGCCTCGCTGCGGCCCACCTTCAGCCGCACGGTGTCCGCCGCCCCGGTGCCCTTCTCGACGGACTCGACCGCCAGCCGGATCCCGCTGTCCGAGACCTCGGTGACCGTGCCGGTGACGATGAGGTCGGCCCGGGCGTCCTGTTCCTGCTCGGAGAGGGCGCACGAGCAGGCCCAGGCCGGCGGCGCGGGAGACACCAGCACGACCAGGCCGAGGCTCAACAGGATCAGGGCGAACAGACTCGAGAAACGCAGCTTCATGCCGTTACCGACGCGGGCGGGGTCCGTTCGGTTCCGGGCCCGGGTGCGACAGGAGTCGCCCGTGGCGTCACGGTGCGCCTGACGGCCGCGAATACCGGCGCGGTGGCTACGACGGCATAATCCTCGCGACGGGTAAGGCGGGGCGGCTGTGCGGATCGTGGGAGGCAGGTGACGGCGTGGCCATGCGGATCCGGCCACGGCAGGAGATCCTGGGCGTCTGGGAGGCGATCGCCCGGCTCTCCGAGAACGCCGGGGAATGGCGGTGGGGTGGCCGGGGCGGCCGCGACTCCGTCAGTGACGCCGAACAACTGTTGTGCCTGCTCGGGCCCGCCACCGCGATTCCGGCCCTGGGCCTCGCCGATCCCGACCGGACCGCGGACGACGTCGCCGACGCGCTGAGCGCGATCGGCTCGCGCACCGAGATCCCGCGGGCCGTTCTCAGGCTGACGCTCGAATACCTCGACACCTACACAGCCGCTGACGGTACGCCGGTCTTCTCGGGCGGCAGCCGCTTCGTGGCGACGCAGGATGACAGTGCCGCCGTCACGGCGGAACAGCTTGAGTTCGAGGTGGTCGACTCGTTCGCGGTCTCGGTGACGCTGACCCTGGCAGCGCTCAGATTCGCCGGGGAACTGCGCCCGATGCTGACCCGGGGCGTCCTGCTAGGTCAGGTCGAGGACCTGCGGATCAAGGCCGCGCGGCGACTGACGGCGGCCCTGGTCGGCCTGCTTCGCAGCTTCTCGGTCAACGTCTTCGCGCCGAGCAGCGAGTTCGGGGAGCGGCAACTCCGCCGGGTCATCCAGGACGGACGCAGGCTGGGCACGGTGATCGATGACCTGCGAACGCAGCTGCAGGGGATCCACGTACGGTTTCGTGACGACATCATCCTCGGCTCCGGCGCGGCGGAGAGCGGTGCGCTCGAGGCGTCGGAGCAGCTCTTCGAGTGCGGCTGGTCCTGGAGCGTCGTGCAGCAGGCACCCCGGATCACCCTGGACGGCGCGCTGGGAGTGGAGGGGCAGCGCGATGGTCCCGCCGAGCACGCGCCGTACCTGTACTTCACCGCGGTCGCCCTCAGCGCGATCGAGGAGTTGTTCTCGCAGCGTACCCAGTTGCTCAATCTGCTGGATTCGAGGCAGCAGCGACTCGCCAACGCACTGGAGCTGCGTCATCAACTCACCCATGCGTTCTGGGCGTGCATCGCCACCTTCGGTACCGGCGGCCGCTGGCCGGTGGAGGACCTGCCGTGGCAGACCACCGACGGTCTGCAGAACGAGTACTACAGCGTGCTGATCAGCGGCATGTTCGTGCAGGAGCGCGTCAAGCAGCCGGCCGCCGACGCCGATCTCGCCCGGGTGGGGGCGATCTTCGCCGAGCAGGCAGGCCGCAGCCGGATCACCCGCCGGGCTGTCGCCAAGGACACCGGCGAGGTGGCGGCCCACGACCCCGGGGAATACGAACCGTTGCGCGGCAGTGCGGCCCGAGGCCCGCAACTCTCCTGGATGGTGTCCGACATCGCGCCGTTGCTCCTCGACCGCAGTCTGCGTCTGGCCGGCCACTTCGATGCCGGTGCCGCCCGTACCCGGGTGCTCGATCTCGCCGATCGGATCTGGGAGCACATGCTCACCCGCCGGATCGAGACGGGACCGTTGCGCAGCCTGTGGGACCAGCCAGGTCCGGCTTTTCCCGAGGTATCGGGCCTCGCGATCCAGACCGAGGTCTCGTGGCACCACACGAAGCGCATGATCGATTGTCTGGTCAGCGCCGGCCGCATCGTCAACGAGCTGCCGCGGCCGAACCCGGACTTGGCGCGAACCGCCCAGGAGATGCTCATCGAGGCGGACCATCTCCTGCACGTTGAGTTCTTCCACGAACCGGGTCGGCGGGGTCAGCGGCCGCGCGAAGATCTCGAAGCCGTGGGATCGCTGCTCGATGAGGCCCGTGCCGTGTCGGAGCGCACGCCGGGCGTCGCGGTCGCTCTCGCCGCCGAAGCGCTGACCACGTTGCATCGCCGGGCCCAGGCTCGTGCTCAGGCTGCCCGGTCCATCGAGCTGTAGGTGTCACCCTGGCCGGCTACCGCACCTCATTGCCGCACGCGCCGGGGTGAGCCTCTCCTGGGGTTGTGCGGCCGACGTGACGAATCGCGTGAAGGACCTGATCTGACTACGGCTCCTTGGCGCTTGCCCACATCTTGTCGAAGCGGTCCCGGCGCTCATCGAGGCGTCGATTTCCACGACGAGCGTGACACTGGCGATGACCGGCCGGTGTTCGGTGCTCAGCGTCGAGGCGGCATGCAGTTCGTAGCTGATCCGGCGGTCGAACAGGATGAAGTCCACCAGGTTCTTCTGGAGCAGGAAGTCCAGCGACGACGTCGGCAGGATCCGGGTCTCCACTCCGATCTTCCTATGTGGCTCGATCAGCTCGGCGATCCGGTCCTTGTTCGCTGCCGGCCCGTCATCCAGGAGAAAGAGACGACGAATCCGCACACCCCGGTCGATGGCCCGGTGCTGGCTGTCCAGGTACCGCTGACCCAGATCGCTGCCCCAGAACTGGCCCTCGTCGACATATCCGCGGGGAGTGTCGAAAGTCGTCATGCTGGTCGCGTCGATGGACTCGGTGACGCAGGTCGTCAGGCCGAGCAGCCAGTCACGATCCTCGCCCTCATAGATCGCCCAGCCGTTGCGCAGTCCTTCGAAGAGCTCGGCGACCCGGGTGATCTCGTGGTCCGCGAAGCGCCGCTTGCAGGTCGTCGACCTTGCCCTCGACCCAATGGTTCCTGTGTGACCAGGACCGCACTTCCCAAAAGTTCTTTGAATCTGAAATAGTTGACGAGTCAAAGGCGTTGTGCGGATCAGTTCGGGACGACAAGGTCCCGGCCGAGGCTCAGGAGCGGTCATGCAGTTCGGGATCTTCACGGTCGGCGACGTCACGCCGGACCCCACGACCGGGCGGGAGCCGACCGAGCACGAGCGGATCAAGGCGATCGTCGCCATCGCCGAGAAGGCCGAGGAGGTCGGTCTCGACGTCTTCGCGATGGGCGAGCACCACAACGAGCCCTTCGTGCCCTCGTCGCCCACCACCGTGCTCGGCTATGTCGCCGCGCGCACCGAGCGGCTGCTGCTCTCCACCTCCACGACGCTGATCACGACCAACGACCCGGTCAAGATCGCCGAGGATTACGCGATGCTGCAGCACCTGGCCGACGGCCGGGTCGACCTGATGATGGGCCGCGGCAACACCGGCCCGGTCTACCCGTGGTTCGGCAAGGACATCCGCACCGGCATCCCGCTGGCGATCGAGAACTACGCCCTGCTGCACCGGCTGTGGCGCGAGCACACCGTCGACTGGAAGGGCAAATACCGCACGCCCCTGCAGTCGTTCACCTCGACCCCGCGCCCGCTCGACGGCGTGCCGCCGTTCGTCTGGCACGGCTCGATCCGCAGCCCCGAGATCGCCGAGCAGGCCGCGTTCTACGGCGACGGCTACTTCGCCAACCACATCTTCTGGCCGGCCTCGCACACCCAGCGGATGGTGGCGCTCTACCGCGAGCGCTTCGCCCACTACGGCCACGGCGGCGAGGACCAGGCCATCGTCGGCCTCGGCGGCCAGGTGTTCATGCGCAAGAACAGCCAGGACGCGGTGAGCGAGTTCCGGCCGTACTTCGACAACGCGCCGGTCTACGGCCACGGCCCGAGCATGGAGGACTTCACCCGCGAGACGCCGCTGACCGTCGGCAGCCCGCAGCAGGTCATCGACCGCACCCTCGGCTTCCGCGACTACGTCGGCGACTACCAGCGCCAGCTGTTCCTGCTGGACCACGCCGGCCTGCCCCTGAAGACCGTGCTGGAGCAGCTCGACCTGCTCGGCGAGGAGGTCGTCCCGGTGCTGCGCAAGGAGTTCGCGGCGCTCAAGCCCGCCCACGTCCCCGACGCGCCGACCCACGCGTCGCTGGTCGAGGCGGCGGCGCAGAAGGAGAAGGTCCAGGCATGAAACAGCGCACCCTCGTGGTCGTCTCGGCGGGGCTGAGCCAGCCGTCGTCCACCCGCCTGCTCGCGGACCGGCTGTCCGCGGCGGCGGTGGGCGCCGCCGCCGGCCTCGGCGTGCAGCTCGCGGTCCAGGTGGTCGAGCTGCGCGACCTGGCCCACGACCTGATGAACCACCTGCTGACCGGCTTCCCGCCGGCGCCGCTGAAGCAGGCGATCGACGCGATCGAGGCGGCCGACGCGGTGATCGCGGTCACTCCGGTCTTCAACGCGTCCTACAGCGGCCTGTTCAAATCGTTCTTCGACGTCCTGGGCCAGGAGGCCCTGGCCGACAAGCCGGTGCTGATCGCGGCGACCGGCGGCACGGCCCGGCACTCGCTGGCGCTGGAGCACGCGCTCCGGCCGATGTTCGCCTACCTGCGGGCGGTCACCGTCCCGACCTCGGTCTTCGCGGCGTCGGAGGACTGGGGTGGCGACGAGAGCCAGGGCCAGCTGCGCGGCCGGATCAACCGCGCGGCGGGCGAGCTCGCCCGCGAGATCGAGCGCCGCGAGCCGGCCACGGTCCAGGACCCGTTCGCCCTGACGACCTCGTTCGAGGACCTGCTCGCCGGCGGCTGACGAGCAAGATCACGAGCCGGGTGTCGTAGGTCCGTGCGTCGCTCCCGCCGAGATCGGGTGAGGGCGGTCAATCGCCTGGCGGCTCATGAACCAATACCGCGGAGCCTAATTCGATCTTGGAAGCCAGGCCGGCGGGCGACAAGTCCATGGCCTGCGAAGGTGCTTCGCGTCTGCCCGGCACGGCGGACGGTCTTGGGTCGAGGCGCCCGGTTCACGAGTATTGAAGGCTGTCCGTCAAGGCACCTGTGTGGTGCCGGCGAAGTGAGACGGAACTTCCGAGTGGGCACCTGACGTCGGTGGCCGCTTGGATCTTGGTGACCTGCGGTGTGCTCGGCGGCGTTGCGTATCAAGGTCGCGACCGTCGGCGACGGTATGCGGGGTTTTGTGAGGTTTTGGTCCGGGATGTGGGACCGGATGCTCAGGGTGTGGCCACCGTGCCCGGCATGTGGGACCGGGGCTCATCAGCTGGACGTGGTGCCCGCATGGCGGACGGTCGAGGCTGGGGGCCTCATCGCGGGAGGGGGATGCGGGTCCGACGAGTGGCTGGCCCTGGGATTCCGTCACGGGATGCGCCATCGACAGATCACCCCGGACACTCACGAAAGTGCCAGTTCACGGCCTTGATCAATTTAGGCTCGTGGCATTGGCTCATGAACGGCCGCCCTCACCCTGCCGGCTGATTGCATGGAACAGGCCCTCGCCAAGGTCGGTTCGGGGGGTCTGGGCGAGAGCCGCAGATTTGACCCATCGAACGAAGGCATGCTGGCTCAGAGCGACTCCCGCCGATTGCCAGGTCCGTGCGTGGTCATCCGGGGGTAGAACTACTGCAATCGAACAGGGGGCGTCATGGCGGAGATCGTGCTCATCCGGCACGGACAGACCGAGTGGAGTGCGAACGGCAGGCACACCTCGTACACGGATCTGGACCTGACCGAGGCGGGAGTGGAGCAGGCCCAACTGGCCGGGGAGCGTCTCTCCGGCCGTACCTTTGCCGCAGTGATCTCCAGCCCGCGTAAGCGGGCCCTGCGCACCGCCGAACTGGCCGGCCTGGCAGTCACCGAAACCACCGAGGACCTGGCGGAGTGGAACTACGGCGAGTACGAGGGCATCACCAGCGCCGCGATCCAGGAAACCCGTCCGGGCTGGTCGCTTTGGACCGACGGCGCGCCCGGCGGCGAATCCCCGGCTGAGGTGGCCGAGCGGCTGGACCGGGTGCTGGCCCGGGCGCGCACCTTCCTGGCGAGCGGCGACGTGGCGCTGATCGCGCACGGGCACTCGCTGCGGGTGGTGGGCGCCCGCTGGATCGGCCTGCCGGCGAGCGGGGGCGGGCTGCTCAAGCTGGGCACGGCGACGCTGTCGACGCTGGGCTTCGAGCACGGCAACCAGGTCATCGACACCTGGAACGCCTCCTGACCAATCCCGTCGTCGTCAATCCCGTCGCCGCCGGCGTCCCGGTCGGCTCGCGTCGATGAACTCGGTCTCCGGGGCGCCGGCGTCGGGAACCGGCCACCGCCAGACGAAGCCGTGCGCGCAGTCGCTGCGCGGCCGACGGCTCCTGGACTCGAAGAGCACCATGTCCGAGCCCTGCTCGCGGGAGGGCTGGCACTTCTCGCGGGCCACCTCCTGGCGGCCCATCCCGGAGCCCGTCGTCTTCCAGGTGACGATCCACGCCTCATCGGGCGCCTCGTCAACCTTGAAGCGCAGCCGCACGACCAGCTTCTCGACCCGGCGGTCCTCGCCGCTCTCCCGGAAGTAGGGCTTCATCGAGACGAACGCGTCCTCGAAGGTGTGCTTGAGACCCACCGTGATCCGCCGGCCCCGGCCCACCGCGCCCAGCAGGTAGATCCACCGGTAGATGCGCCCGTCCTCCTCCGGAATCTCACCGTCGAACAGCCGGTGCTCGGGAAAACAGGAGGCGACCTCGGCGACGGAAATACTCTGTCCGCTCCAGTGTGATCCGATGCGGATCAGCCGAAGATTGTTGCGGGTCGCGCGGACACGCTGGCACCGGGAGTATTCGTAGCGATAGAGGAATCTGTCCTTCGTCCGCAGCGTCTGCCGAACGGTCAACTGACCGATCAATTCCTCGATGACGTAGTCGTCGGGATCATGGACAACCCTGATGTAGTAGACAATGGCCGCGCCGCCGACGACGGCGATCGCCGACCCGGCGCCGACGGCGAGCACGGCGCCCGCCTGCAGACCCCGCGCGACCAGCCACGAGATGCCGATGCCGCCGAGCGCGCCGGCGAGGCCGAGCAGCAGACCGACCCCCTGGGCCAGGTCCACCGCTCTACTTGCGAGTTTGGCGGGGCTGCTGTCCAGTATCTTGCCGAAGCCCATAAGATCCCCTCGGAAACCGCATCCGGACCCCTCGCCGTGATCGCGCGGGCCGCCATGCGCGGAATCATTTTCCACAGCGGCCCGGGATGAGGAAACGTTTCCTCGTGGTCATTCCGTTTCATTCGCTTGACCCTCGAGTTGGTCTAGGGCCCACGATCGTTGCGCAGGGGGCGATCCGGCCCCCGGCAGACGTCAGTGGGGGAGTGCCATGGCTCAGTCCGGAACTGCCGAGGTCGATGAGGTCATGACGGCTGTCGGTGCCGCCGTCGAGCAGGGGCGGGCGGGTGACAAGGCGCAGGCCCGCGCGGCCTTGACGAGGCTGTGGGGGCGGGTCGGCAGCGGCGGGGACGCCTTACATCGATGCAGCATCGCGCACTACCTGGCCGATCTGCAGGATGCGGTGGCGGACGAGTTGCTGTGGGATCAGCGGGCGCTGGCCGCGGTCGCCGGTCTCAGCGACGAGCGCGCCCAGCAGCATCTCGCGTCGCTGCAGGTCCGTGGCTTCCTGCCGACGCTGCATCTGAACCTCGCCGACAGCTACCGGCGGGTCGGCGACCGCGATCGGGCGCAGCACCAGCTGGGCCTTGCGGGGGAGTTCGCCGATGGGCTGCCGGATGACGCGTACGGATCGATGATTCGGGGCGGGATCCTGCGGGTGGCGGAGCTGCTCGGTGCCGGGTCGAGGGAGCCCCTCACCGGCCAGCCGTAGGCTTCGACCGGGTCCTCGCACCGGTTGTGTGGTCCTCCGGCGGGGCCAGTTCCGGGATGCCGTAGCGGGAGTCCAGGATCTGCATCGCCGCTCCTGCCGCGATCACGTCCGCGCCCAGGCTCGACAGCGTGACCTCGGCCGACTGCCAGTCGGCGCGGGGCACCTCCGTGCGGACCGCCCGCTCGACCTCGGCGTGGTAGATCTCGGCGTGCGCGAGCAGGTCCGCCCCCGCCAGCACCACGTGCGCCACGTCCAGGGTCTGCAGCAGGTTCACCACGCCGATGGCCAGGACCCGGGCGGCCGCGCGCAGGTCGCCGGACTCCGCCGCCCGGTCGTGGACCGCTTCCAGGCAGCCGCGGCGGCCGCAGACGCACACCGGGCCGGACAGGTCGACCACCGTGTGGCCGAACTCGCCCGCGTTGGTGTGGGCGCCGCGGTGGGCCGCGCCGTTGAGCCACAGGCCCGCGCCCACCCCGGACTCCACCATGATCAGGGCGGCGTCGCGGAAGGCCGGGCCGTGCCGCCACGCCTCGGCGGTGACCCCGGCCGTGACGTCCTTGTCCAGGTGCACGGGCAGGCCCAGGGCTTGCTCCGCCAGGGCCCGGAGCGGCACGTCATGCCAGTGCCGCAGCCGGTGGGCATCCCGTACGGTGCCCTGGGCGTGATCCAATGGCCCGACCATCCCGATGCCCAGCCCGGTCAGCCTTCCTCGGACGTCGTGGGCGCCGGTGATCCGGTCGATGCCCGCGGCCAGGTCGGTCAGCAGCGCGTCCGGGGTGAAGTCGGCCGGCAGCGCAGTCACCGCCGAGTGCCGGACCGTGCCGGCCAGGTCGGTCAGCACCAGCCGCAGGCGACGGCGGGTCACGTGCGCACCGATCGCATACCGGCTCTGTGGCACCAGCTCGTACACGCCCGCGGGTTTGCCGATCGCCGGGCGGCGCACGCCCGCCGGGGCGATCAGGCCGTCCTCGACCAGCCGGGCCAGCACCTTCGACACCGCCTGCGGGGTCAGCCCGGTCGCGTCGGCGATCGTCGCGCGTTCGAACGCCGGCAGGGTCCGGGCCACGGCCATCACCAGGGCCTCGTTGTAGCCGCGCAGGAACGTGAGATCGGCCATCCCGACACTCTATTACGCAACACTGTTGCTAAAGTCGGCGACCGTGGACGATCTGAGCCGTAGGCACCGCTGGGCCGCCCTGCTCGCCCTCGCCCTGGGCGGCGTGGCGATCGGGCTGACCGAGTTCGCCGCGATGGGGCTGCTGCCCGAGGTCGCCCGCGACCTGCTGCCGGAGGCGTACGCCCGATCGGCGCCGGACGCGGTCGCCCAGGCGGGCTGGACGATCACCGCGTACGCGCTCGGGGTGGTCGTCGGTGCGCCGACGATCGCCGCGCTGACCGCCCGCGTGCCCCGCAAGAAGCTCGTGCTCGGCCTGCTGGTGCTCTTCGTGGCCGGCACCGTCGCCTCCGCGCTCGCCCCGAGCTTCGAACTGGTGCTCCTCGCCCGGTTCGTCGCCGCGCTGCCGCACGGCGCCTACTTCGGCGCGGCGGGACTGCTCGCGGCCACCCTGATGGGCCCCGGAAACGCCGCCCGCGGGTACGCCGCCGTGCTCAGCGGGCTGACGGCGGCCAACGTGGTCGGCGTACCGCTGGTCACCCGCCTCGGGCAGGTGGCCGGCTGGCGGGCCGCGTACCTGGTCATCGCCCTGGTGTTCGGGGCGACCCTGGTCGCCGTCCTGGCGATCGTGCCGGCCTCGGCCGCGGTGGCCGACGGCTCGCCGCGGGCCGAGCTGCGGTCGCTGCGCAAGCCGCAGGTCTGGCTCGTCGCGGCCACCGCCGCCGTCGGCTTCGCCGGCTTCTTCGCCGTCGACAGCTACATCGCGCCGGTGACGACCGACGTCACCGGGCTCGCCGCGACCACCGTGCCGTGGGTGCTGGTCGCGGTCGGGCTCGGCATGACGGTCGGCAACGCGCTGGGCGGCTGGTTCGCCGACCGCGACCTGCGGCGCAGCCTGCTGATCGGCTTCAGCTCGGCGATCGCCGCGGTGATCTTCTTCGGGCTCGTGGCGGACACCGCGGTGGGCCTGTTCGTCGGTGCGTTCCTGATCGGCGCGACGAGCCTGTTCCTGGGTCCGGCGCTGCAGGCCCGGCTGATCGCGGTGGCGCCGGGCGCCCAGCTGATGGGCGCGGCGGTGAACCAGTCGGCGATGAACGTCGCGAACAGCCTGGGTGCGGCCCTGGGCGGGGTGGTGATCGCGCGGGGGTACGGCTATCTCGCGCCGACCTGGGTGGGGGTGGCGCTGGCGGTCGGCGGGCTGGGCCTGGCCGCGCTGAGCTTCGCGACCGAGCGGCGCAGCCTGGCCCCGGCAGCTTTGGTTCCGCGTAACTGACACGTGTAACTTGCTCGTGTCAGTACCACCGAAACCAGAGGGCCCAGCAATGACGGACAGCACGACGCGCCGGGTGACCAGCGCCGATGTCGCGCGAGTCGCCGGGGTTTCCCGGGCGACCGTGAGCTACGTGCTCAACGACACCCCGCGCCAGACCATCTCGGCCGCCACCCGCACCCGGGTCCTCGACGCGGCCGAATCCCTCGGCTACGCGCCCTCCGCGGCGGCCCGCGCGCTGCGGACCGGCCGCTCCGATGTGGTGTTGTGCCTGCTCCCGGACTGGCCGATCGGGCCGGAGGTCGGCACGCTGCTCGGCAATCTTTCCACCGAGCTCGCGCGCAGCGGCCTGACGTTCGTCGCGCACCCGGGCACCCGGGCGGACCGGCCGATCGCGGAGCTGTGGAAGGCGATCACCCCGGCCGCGGTGCTGGCGTTCACCGACTTCACCGCCGCCGAGATCGGCGCGATGCGCGCGGCCGGGGTCGCCCTGGTCGTCGGCTTGCTCGGCCGCAGCACGTCGCCGCGCCGGGAGCTGGAGGTGCCGCAGCAGCACGTGGGCCGGCTGCAGGCGCAGCATCTCGCGGCGGCGGGCCGCACCGCGATCGGGTACGCGTATCCGGACGACGACCGGGTGCGGATCTTCGCCGAGCCGCGGCTGGAGGGGACGAGGATCGCCTGCGCCGCCGGGGGCATCGCGGAACCGTCGGTGCGGATCGTGCCGCTGGACCCGGACGCGGCGGCGGTCGCCGTGCGGGCATGGCGCGACGAGGGGGTGACCGGCGTGTGCGCCTACAACGACGACGTAGCGCTGGCGGTGCTCGCCGGGATGCGCCGGCTGGGGCTGCGGGCACCGGCGGACCTCGCGGTCATCGGGGTGGACGACATCCCGGCGGCGCGGCTGGCCGTACCGGCGCTGACGACGGTGACCACCGACCAGGCGGCGCTGGCCGCCCACCTGGCGGCGACGGTGCTGGCGGCGATCCACGGCCACCCTGTCCCGCCGGCCGACCTGACCGAGATCGTCGAGGTCGTCCACCGCGATTCAGCCTGACGCGAGCCCGCGCGGCCTGGCCTCCGCGCGGCCGGAAGGCATGCGCTCGGCGTGCTTCGTCAGGTCAGGGCGCGTTCGTAGCAGACCGAGAGGTCGGAGCCGACGTAGGCGCCGAACAGCGGGATCTGCTGGTAGCCCTCGCGCTCGTAGAAGCGCATCGCGTCCGGCTGGGCCGGGCCGGTCTCCAGCCGGACGGTCGCCCAGCCGCGCTGCCGTGCCGCCTGTTCCAGCTCCCGGAGCAGGCCGGTCGCCACCCCGGAGCCGCGGCTTTCCGGCACCACGTACATCCGCTTCACCTCGGCGGTGGCCGGGTCGAGGCGGCGCAGGGCGGCGCAGCCGAGCGGCCGGCCGGTGGTGTCGTCCACCGCGACCAGGAACACGTCGATGTTCTCGGCCGCCGGCGGCGTGCCGGGCTCGTGGTCGTCGGTGCCGTAGCGGAGGTCGAGCTCGGCTTTCTGCGCCACCCGCAGCGCTTCGCCCGCCGGGTCGGTCCATGGTCGCTGCTCGATGGTCCAGTTCATGCCGCTCCTCGCCAACACTCGGTAACGAGCGTTACGGTAACATCCGTTACGACGAAGGAGAGGTGAGAGCCGTGTCACGGACCGCGGACCGGTCGGCCCAGGGTGAGGCGCTGTCGCGCGCGGTCTGGGACGTGCTCGCGCAGCAGGGCCTGGAAAAGCTGACGGTGCGCGCGGTCGCCGCGGCGGCCGGCTGCACGACGGGCCTGGTCATGCATCGCTTCCCGAACCGTCGCGCGCTGCTGCTGCACGCCCGGCAACTGCTGCACGACACGAGCCGGCGGCGGGTCGAGGCGCTCGAGGCCGCGGCCGCCTCGCCGCGGGCGGCGCTGCACGTGGTCCTCCGCCAGGGCATGGCGACCGACCAGGAGACGATCAACGGGAGCATCGTCTGGATGGGCTTCCTGGCCGCGGCGGTGTCCGACACCGACCTGATCGGCATGCACCGGCGCAACAACCGCTCCTGGCGGGAGCGAGTCGAGCGGCTGGTCGCCGCGGCAGCCCAGGACCAGTCGGCAGCCCAGGACCGGTCGGCAGTCCAGGACCGGCTGGTTGACCGGGTCGGAGCGGCCGCCCAGGGCTGGTCGGTCGACCGGGTCGGCGCGGTCGCCTTGGGGCTGATCGCGATGGCCGAGGGTGTCGCGGCCCTCGCCGCCGCCGATCCCGACGCCTACCCGGCGGAGCACCAGGACCGCATGCTCGACACGGCCCTGGCGGCCTACGGCCTGGGCTAGGCGCCGCGGAAGAACTCGTCGGCTGGGGCCCGGTCAGGCGCCGAGGCCGCCGGCGGCGGCGAAGGCGGCGCTGACCCGCTGCCGGTCGCCCCCGCCCGCGAGCACGGCCAGCAGCAGAATGCGGGCCTTGGCGGGATCGAGGAACCCGGCCGGGATCAGGTCCCGCTCGATCAGGTCCCGCTCGGACCCGGGAAAGCCATACGTGTCCGTGAGCACCGGCCCGGCCAGGGTCCGCGAGGCCAGCACGACGGGCATCCGGGCCGCCAGCTCCGCCAGCGGCTCCGCCCACCACTGCGGCAGGTGGCCGGCCCCGAAGGCCGCGACCACCAGCCCGTCGGCCGCGAGATTCCGGTCCGGCTCGTCGGCGCCCAGGGCCGCGACGATCAACGGTACGCGGGGGAGCGCGCCCGCCGCCGGCAGTGGCAGCACGACCCGGTCCGTGGCCTCGGTCAGGAACCGCGCCCGGCCCTCGACCAGCTGTCCCACCGGCCCACCGGTCGCGGAGACGAACGCCGCCACGCTGGTCGAGTGTGCCTTGCGGACCCGTGCGGCCGCGTGGATCTCGTCCGCGAACGCCACCAGCACGCCCCGCCCGCGCGCCTGGGGGTCGGCGGCCACGGTCAGGGCGGCCAGCACGTTGGCCGGGCCGTCCGCCCCGGCCAGCAGCGGGTGGCGCATCGCGCCGGTGACCACCACCGGCTCGGGTCGCTCGTGCAGCAGGTCGAGCAGGTAGGCGCATTCTTCCAGGGTGTCGGTGCCCTGGGTGACCACGATGCCGTCCGCGCCGGCGGCCAGCAGGGTGCCGACCCGCCGGGACAGCGCGACGATGTCCGCCGGCCGCAGCGAGGCGCTGGGTGCGTTGGCGACGTCCACGAGCTCCAGCTCGAGCTTCAGCGCCGCCAGGCCCGGCACCGCCGCGACCAGGTCGCCGGCGCCGAGGGCCGGTGCGAGCCCGCCACCGGGCGCCGCCGTCATCGCGATGGTTCCGCCCAGCCCGCACACCACGACCCTCGTCACGGCCGCCACCCTACCGACTGTCACCAGACCCACAGGCGGGGCACATGGGCAGTCCAGGCTGGGGGCGTTGGGTAGGAGACAAGCACACGAGGAGCGAGACCTGGGGGTCACTGAGATGCTTGTGCAGCTGAACCGGAACGAGACCAACCGTACATTCGCGCCGAACTCCACCGCGGTTCCGCTGCCTGATCTCAACTCGCAGCGGCACAGCCCGGTCGTCGCCGTCCTCGGCCCGCGTGGGCGGGTCGCCGCGCTGGGCGCGCATCTGCCGGCCGGGTGGGTGCTGCGCTATCCGGAAGACCTGGAGGGGGTACGGGCCGAGGAGATCGTGCTGTTCAGCGGGGCCACCGAGGCCGACGTGCTGGGCGCGCGGGCGCTGCTGCCCCGCCGTACCCGGGTGGTCGCCCTGCTGGACGAGGACGCCCCGGCCGAGTTGGTCGCCGCCGTTTTGACCGCCGGGGCGGACGTCTGCGTCCGCGGCGGGATGCCGGCGATCCTCGCCAGTCACCTGGTCGCCTGCCGGCGCCGGCAGCTCGCCGACCGGTGGCACAACATGAAGGACTCGCTGCCGACGTTCTGAGGTGTCCGGTCCCGGGCCGGGAACCGGACCGGCGCCGCCGCGCGGGGAGGCGCAGGCGACGCCGATCCGGCTGCTCAGGAGGCCGGGCTGATCAGGAGATCCAGCCGATCAGGAGGCAGGGGCGGCGCTCGCGGTCGGCGCCAGGGCCTTGCAGGCCTCGGCCGCCTTCTGCATCGCCGGGTCGCTGCTCGCCGGGGCGCCCTGGCCCAGGGTGACCCCGTTGTCCTGCAGGCAGTTGCGGTAGGCCGGGCTCATCCCGTTGCCGTTGCCCCGGCCGCCGCCGCCCGGGCGCCCGCTCGGCATGACCGAGGCGCAGGCCGTCTGGGCCTTCTGCCACGTCGCGTCGTCCACGCCCTCGGGCTTGCCGAAGCCGCCACCGCCGGGCATGCCGCCACCGGACATGCCACCGCCGGCCCGGGCGCTGCCCGAGGGCCGCGGCTGGCCGGACGGGCCGCCGCCCGGTGCGCCCGAGGGCCGGACCCGGGCCCCGCCGGAGGGCATGGTGATGGTGACGCCGTTCTTCGACAGGCATTCGGTGTACGCGGCGAAGGCGCTGTTGCCTCCGCCGCCGTTCTGGTTGTCGGTTCCGGTGGCCGGGGTCTCCGACCCTCCGCCGCACGCGGCCACGGAGAACAGCAGCGCCGCGGACGCGATGACCAGGCCGGCGATGCCTCGGGGGGAGGTGTTTCTGAGCTGCGGCACGGTCTCTCTCCTCAAACAGGTGGACACGACGGTCCAGACAAGCCCGCGCACCTAGCCACAACCTCCGACAAAACTCGGAATCAGCTATGAAGAGCGCTGCGTGTCTCCGAGGCAACTCCGAGGTGGGACCGAGCCGGCGGCGAGGACGCTCGGCAACACTTCCCGACCATGGGTAACGGCCTGACCGCCTGGCGCGGAGTGAACCGGCGGTGGGTGTGGCTGGCAGCCGGCATCGTCGTGATCCTGCTGCTCGCCGCGGGTGCGGCACGCGCGCTGACCGCCGGCGCAGACGAACAGCCCGCCGCCGCGAGCACCGTGACGGTGGATCGCGGCGCGGTGACGACCGAGGTCGCGACGACCGGCACGGTGGAGCCGGCGCAGACCCGCAGCCTCTCGTTCGCCGTCGGCGGCACGGTGACCAGCGTCAAGGTCCGCGCGGGCACGGTGGTGACGGCGGGGCAGGTGCTCGCGTCGATCGACGACGCCGACGCGGCCGAGGCCGTCGACTCCGCGCAGGACACGCTGGCCGACGCGCAGGACACGCTGGCCGACGCCAAGGAGAGCGCCGCGGACTCCACGTCCTCGACCTCCTGCGGGGTGGTGCCGGCCGGCTACACCGCGTCGTCGACGGCGACCACCGCTACGACCACGCCGGCGCCGACCGCCACGACGACCTCGGCACCGGCCGCGACCACCGCGCCCACCACGGCGCCGACCACCACGCCGGCCCGGACCACCGCACCCGCCCGGACCACCGCGCCGGCGCGTACGGGTGGCGGCACCGCGACGACCTGCGCCCAGAGCGGCACCCAGGGCGGCGGCCAGAACTCCGGCGGCGGGGGCGACGCCGTGCTCAGCGCCCAGCAGCGGGTGAACCAGGCCGAGATGGCCCTGCAGAGCGCCGAGGACCAGCTGGAAGGCACCACCATCACCGCGCCGATCGCCGGGCGGATCCTCACCGTCGGCGGCAAGGTCGGCAGCCAGGTGAGCAGCAGCACCGCCTTCCTCACCCTGGCCGACGTCTACGACATGCAGATCAGCACGGACTTCCCCGAGGCGGACGCGGACCGGCTCGCCGTCAAGCAGACCGCCATCGCGACCCTGGCCGACCGGGCCGGCAAGGAGTTCGGCGCCACCGTCGTGCAGGTCGATCCGATCGGCACCAGCGACGGCACGATGGTCCGCTACGGTGTGTTGCTGTCGTTCACCGACGCGCCGGAGGATCTGCTGGTCGGGCAGACCGCCGCCGTCCGGGTCACCACCGGATCGGCCGCCGACGTGCTGCGGGTGCCAAGCACCGCCGTGCACGACATCGCGGGTGACACCGGGACCGTGCTGCGCGCGGGTGCCCAGCTCAAGGTGGGGGTGGGGCTGCGCGGCGACCAGTACACTGAGATCACCTCGGGGCTCGTCGAGGGTGCGGCCGTGGTCCGGTCCTGGTGAGGCGTCCAGGTCGCTCAAAGCGGATTCATACGGAATTCAAAGGAAGCGCTGATATTTCTTTGCGGTGCATCCTGATAATCGCGGTTCCGTCGCCCTCAGTGACCCTCCGACCGCCCGGCAGACCCGGGTCCTGGTGGTCGACGATGAGCCCAACATCTCCGCGCTGCTCTCCGCGACGCTGCGGCTGGTCGCCTTCGACGTCCGGGTCGCCGAGTCGGGGCACGGCGCGCTGGTCGCGATCGAGGATTTCGAGCCGGACCTGGTGGTGCTCGACGTGATGCTGCCGGACCTGGACGGCTTCGACGTGGCCCGGCGGCTGCGCGCCTCCGGGCGGGGCACGCCGGTGCTGTTCCTGACCGCCCGGGACGCGGTCGAGGACCGGGTCGCCGGGCTCACCGTCGGCGCCGACGACTACGTCACCAAGCCGTTCAGCCTCGAAGAGGTGGTGCTGCGGATCCGGGCGATCCTGCGGCGCAGCCAGCCCGAGCTGGCGGTGCCCGGCGACTCCGGGGTGCTGCGCTACGCCGACCTGGAGCTCGACGAGAGCGCGCACGAGGTGCGCCGGGCGGGCCGGCTCGTCGACCTGTCCCCGACCGAGTTCAACCTGCTGAAGTATCTGCTGGTCAACGCGGGCCGGGTGGTCAGCAAGGCGCAGATCCTGGACCGGGTGTGGAAGTACGACTTCGGTGGCGACGGGCGCATCGTCGAGTCCTACGTGTACTACCTGCGCCGCAAGATCGACAAGACCGATCCGCCGCTGATCCACACCGTCCGCGGCGTCGGGTACGCGCTGCGCCTGCCCCGCGGCGGCGAGGAGTGACCAGACCATGAGGGGGCGGGTCCGCTGGCGTCCGCGGCGGTGGGGCCACTGGACACTGCGGTCCCGGCTCGTGCTGGTCGTCGGCGGGCTGGCCGCGATCGCGCTGATCGTCGCGAACCTCGCCGGGGTGGTGCTGATCCGCGGCTACCTGCTGGACCGGATCGACGAGCAGCTCACCGGCATGTCCCGCCCGTTCGGCAACGGGCAGCGGCTGAACATGTCCCCGCCGGGAGCGCAGCGCAAGGGCCAGTTGCGCATCGGCCCCGACCAGGTGGTCTACGTCTACACCGCGGCGGGCACGCTGGATCCGGACCGCAGCTCGACCGCCGACCCGGAGCGGCCCGCCGTGGCGGCGCTGGCCGACGTGCTGGCCCGCGCGGGCCCGGGACGGCCCTACACCGTGGCCGCCTCCGACGGCAGCGCGGACTGGCGGCTGCTCGCCGTGGCGGTGCCGGAGACCGGCGGGGCGGTGGTCATCGGCTCGTCGCTGGTCGAGATCGAGGAGACCGGCGACCGGCTGCTGCTCATCGACGCCGGGGTCACCCTGCTGATCCTGGTGCTGCTCGGCTTCGGCGCGGCGTTCGTGGTGCGGCTCGGGCTGCGCCCGCTGACCGAGATGGAGCGCCTCGCCACCGACATCTCCGCCGGCAACCTGTCCGGCCGGGTGGCCGACACCGACCCGCACACCGAGCCGGGCCGGCTCGGCGGGGCGCTCAACCTGATGCTGTCCCGCATCGAGGCGGAGGTCTCCGCCCGTACGGCCTCCGAGCAGCGGCTGCGGCAGTTCGTCGCGGACGCCTCGCACGAACTGCGCACGCCGCTGACCTCGATCCGCGGCTTCGCCGAGCTCTACCGGCGGGGCGGCGCCCCGCCCGGGCCGCAGCTGGACGAGACGATGAGCCGGATCGAGGGCGAGGCCGGCCGGATGGGCGTGCTGGTCGAGGACCTGCTGCTGCTGGCCCGGCTCGACCTGCAACGCGCGCCGGTGCGGCGCCCGGTGGACCTGCTGGAGATCGCCGCCGACACCATCCGCGACGCGTACGCCCGGGTGCCGGACCGCCCGGTGCGCCTGGCCGCCCTCGACGACGACTCGGACACCTTCGTGCCGCCGACCGTGCTGGGCGACGAGCACGGGCTGCGCCAGGTCGCCACCAACCTGGTCGCCAACGCGCTGCAGCACACCATGGCCGGGGCGCAGGTCACCGTCCGGGTGGGCCGGGTTGCGGGGCACCGGCCGGCGCGTGGTTCCGTGCACGCGGGGACGGTCGTCACCGGCGTACCGCTGGCGGTTCTGGAGGTCAGCGACGACGGGCCGGGCGTGCCCGCTCTGCATGCCCCACGGGTTTTTGAACGGCTCTACCGGGCCGATTCCAGCCGCAGCCGGGGTCGCGGCGGCGGCTCCGGCCTGGGCCTGTCCATCGTCGCGGCGATCGTGCACGGCCACGGCGGCTGGGTCGAGCTGGACCCGCCGCGTGGGCGCGGTGCCACCTTCCGGGTCCTGCTGCCCAGTTCCGACGCCGACCCAGCTTGAGTCTCTGAGGTGGCTCCCAGCTAAACCGGAACCTCCTCCTAGCGGGTGTCGCCAGAGTGTCCGTCATGCCTGCGCCCCGTCTGGGTTCCCTGCGCCGTCCCTCGGTGGCGGTCAACGCCGCCCTGGTCCTGGCGCTCGTCGCCGGTGCCTTCTGGGCCTACGAGACTGTGTCCGGTCCGGACACCGGAAACGCGGCTTCCGCGTCCGTCCGGTCCGTAGAAGTCCAGCAGGGCACCGTCACCGCTTCTGTCACCGCCGACGGCTCGCTGGAGAGCGCGAGCTCCGCCAGCGCCAGCTTCGAAACCGGTGGCACCGTCACTTCCATCTCCGTCAAGGTCGGCGACAAGGTCGCCAAGGGTCAGGTGCTCGCCAAGGTCGACCCGGCCGCGGCGAAGCGCACCCTCGCGGCCGCCGAGGCCGACCTGGACGCCGCGCAGGACGCGGTGGTCCGGGCCGAGGACGCCGGCTCGGACACGTCGTCGGCGGAGAACGAGGTCACCCAGGCCGAGCTGGCCGTGACCGAGGCCGAGGCGGCGGTGACCGGGACGACGCTCAAGGCGCCGATGGCCGGCACCGTGGTCGCGGTCAACGGCACGCTCGGCAGCTCGTCGTCCGGCTCCTCGTCCTCCTCCTCATCGTCCGGCGGCGCATCCAGCGGCGGCGCATCCACCGGTGGCGGGTCGTCCTCCTCGTCGTCCTCCAGCTCGTCCAGCAGCGGCTTCATCGACCTCGCGGACCTCGGCAAGCTCCAGGTCACCGCCGCGTTCGCCGAGGCCGACGCGACCAGGCTCAAGGAGAAGCAGGCCGCCACGGTCACCTGGAACGCCCTCAGCGGCACCGAGCAGAGCGCCAAGGTGGTCGCCGTCGACCCGCAGGCCACCACCGCCAACAACGTGGTCACCTACGGCGTCACGCTCAGCCTCGACAAGGTGCCCACCGGCGCGAAGCCCGGCCAGACCGTGTCGGTCTCGGTGGTCACCGGCGAGGTCGCCGACGCGATCTACGTCAACGCGGCCGCGCTGACCACGGTCGGCAACCGGCACACCGTGACGGTGCTGGCCAACGGGGTCCAGGAGGTCCGCGCGGTCGAGATCGGGCTCGAGGGCAACCAGGCCACCCAGATCACCTCCGGGCTGACCGCGGGGGAGCAGGTCGTGATCACCACGGCCAGCACGACCACGGGCAGCACCACCACCGGCGGATTCCCGGGCGGCGGCCTCACCGGCGGCGGCGCGGTCCCGGGTGGCGGCGGCCCGCAAGGCGGCGGCGGCACGGGCCGGGGCACCCGGTGAGCCGGCCGGTGCTCGAGGTCCGCGAGCTCACGAAGGTCTACGGCACGGGCGAGGCCACCGTGCACGCGCTGCGCGGCGTCTCGATGCTCGTCGAGCGCGGCGACTACGTGGCCATCATGGGCTCGTCCGGCTCCGGCAAGTCCACCCTGATGAACATCCTCGGCGCGCTCGACGTGCCCAGCTCCGGGTCGTACCACCTGGACGGGGTGGACGTGAGCCGGCTCGCCGACCGGCAGCTGGCGCTGGCCCGCAACCGGCTCATCGGCTTCATCTTCCAGGCGTTCAACCTGATCCCGCGCACCTCGGCGGTGGCCAACGTGGAGCTGCCGCTGGCGTACGCCGGGGTCAAGCCGCGGCAGCGGCGGGAGCGGGCGATGGCCGCGCTGGAGGTCGTCGGGCTCGCCGACCGGGCCCGGCACGAGCCCAACCAGCTCTCCGGCGGCCAGCAGCAGCGCGTCGCGGTCGCCCGGGCCCTGGTCACCGAGCCGGCGCTGCTGCTGGCCGACGAGCCCACCGGCAACCTGGACACCCGCTCCACCGCCGACGTGCTGGAGGTCTTCGACCAGCTCAGCACCGCCGGCCGGACGATCGTGCTGATCACCCACGAGCCCGAGGTCGGCGACCGCACCAAGCGGCTGATCCGGCTGGTGGACGGCGCGATCGTGACCGACGTCCGTCAGTCGCCGCTGGACCGGGTCCCGGTCGGCGCCCAGCAGGGACGGCACAGCCAATGAGTTTTTACGAAGTCGTCCGGTTCGCCCTGCGCGGGCTGTCGGCGAACAAGCTGCGCTCGGCGCTGACCATGCTCGGCATCCTGATCGGCGTCGCCGCCGTGATCCTGCTCGTCGCGGTCGGCAACGGCTCGGCGCAGGCGATCAGCGCGCGGATCGAGGCGCTGGGCACCAACACGATCACCGTGATGAGCACCGGCCGCGGCGGCTCCACCAGCACGGCCCTGACCAAGACCATCTCCGACGCGCTGGTCGACCCGCAGCTCGCGCCGGACGTCGCGTCGGTCTCCCCGGTGGTCAGCGCCACCGCCACGCTCACCTACGAGGGCACCGACCACGACGTCAACCAGTTCGTCGGCACCACGCCGAGCTGGTTCGCCTCGTCCAACACCCCGGTCGGCACCGGGGCGGCCTTCACCGCCGACGACGAGGCGCAGGGCCGCCGGGTGGTGGTGCTGGGCCAGACCGTGGCCGAGGAGTTGTTCCCCGGCACCGACCCGATCGACAAGCAGGTGACCGTCGGCGGGGCGTTGTTCACGGTGGTCGGCGTGCTGGCCCAGAAGAGCTCGACGGGCTTCCAGGACAGCAACGACACCGCGATCGCCCCGCTCTCCGCGGTGCGCCAGGTGCTCACCGGGTACGGCGCCCTGAACTCGATCCTGGTCGAGGCGAAGAGCCCGGCCCTGGTGAACGCGGTGCAGTCGCAGGTGGCCACGATCCTGAACCAGCGCCTCGAGGTCGAGGCCGGTGCCACCGCGCCGTACCGGATCCAGAACGCCTCGCAGCTGCTGGCCACCCAGACCGAGACCGCCGACACGTTCACCACCCTGCTCGGCGCGGTCGCCGCGATCAGCCTGCTGGTCGGCGGGATCGGCATCACCAACATCATGCTGGTGACCGTCACCGAGCGGACCCGCGAGATCGGCATCCGCAAGGCCCTGGGCGCACCCCGCCGGGTGATCCTGACCCAGTTCCTGATCGAGGCCACGCTCTTGAGCGTGCTGGGCGGCGCCCTCGGGGTCGCCGCCGCGCTGATCGGCAGCAGCTTCGAGATCGTCGGGGTGAAACCGGTGATCGTGCCCAGTTCCGTGGGGCTCGCCCTGGGCGTGTCCATCGCGATCGGGCTGTTCTTCGGCGGCCTGCCCGCCAGCCGCGCCGCCCGGCTGCGCCCCATCGACGCGTTGCGCTACGAGTGAGGACCGCTGTGACCCCTTCTTCCGACGACACCGCCGTCCTGCCCGCCGTGCCGGCCGCCCCGCACGGCGCCCCGCACGGCGGTCCGGCCGGCACCTTCCCTGGCGGCCTCTCCGGCGGCTCTCCCGGCGGCCTCTCCGGCGGCCGGGATGACGACGGCCTGGCCAATGAGCTGGCCAAGGCCGCGCCGCGCCGCTGGTGGAACCGCGGCACGCTGGTGCTGACCGCGGTCGCGCTGCTGCTCGGCGGCTTCCTCGGCGGCCTGCAGGTGCAGAAGAGCTACGGCACCAGCAGCACCACCGCGGCGACCGGCCGCGCCGGCGGCGCCGGTGGGACCGGCGCGCGGACCGGCGGCTTTCCCGGCGGCGGCGCGTTCGGCGGCGGGGCCGCGCCGAGCGCGGCGGCCACGGCCGCCGCGGCCGGACCGACCACCGGCAAGGTGAAGCTGGTCAACGGCACCACCATCTACGTCGAGACCGCGGACGGCACCGTGGTGACCGTGCGCACCAGCGGCAAGACGACGGTGCAGTCCGCGACCAAGGGCAAGCTCAAGGACGTGAAGGCCGGCGACACGGTCAGCGTCCAGGGCGCGGCGGACAGCGAGGGCACGGTCACCGCGACGACCGTGACCGAGAGCAAGGGCTGACCGCGGGGCGGGAAACCGTGGTGTCATGGCGTGTGAGCCGCGCCGTCGAGGAGACCAACCGCCGCATGCTCCGGGCCCGGGACGCGATGGACCGCGCGTACGCGCGGCCGCTGGACGTCGCGACCCTGGCCCGGATCGCCCACGTGTCGCCGGCGTACTTCACCCGCACCTTCCGGGCGACGTTCGGCGAGACACCGCACCGCTACCTGCGGCGCCGCCGGGTCGAGCGGGCGATGTTCCTGCTGCGGGAGACCGACCGCAGCGTCACCGACATCTGCTTCCAGGTCGGCTTCGGCAGCCTGGGCACGTTCAGCCGCACCTTCCACGCCATCGTCGGCCGCTCCCCGCGGGGCTACCGCAAGCAGGCGCCGGCCGAGCGCGTGCCGACCTGCTTCATGAGGGCGTGGACGCGGCCGAGTGAGTAGTTTTGGATAAGTTTTCGCCCGGCCGGGCCCGTAGCGTGATGGCCATGTTCACCGCGATCACCCACTCACAGATCTACGTCCTCGACCAGGACGCGGCCCTCGACTTCTACGTCGGCAAGCTCGGCCTGGAGGTCAACGCCGACGTCAACTTCGGCCCCATGCGCTGGCTGACCGTCAACGTGCCCGGCCACCCGGAGCGCCAGATCCTGCTGGAGAAGCCGGGCGCCCCGGCCCTGTCCGAGGAGACCGCGCAGCAGGTCCGCGAGCTGCTGACCAAGGGCGCCACGGGCGGGCACCTCATCTTCAGCACGGACGACTGCCGCAAGACCTACGAGACGCTGCTGGGCCTGGGCGTCGAGTTCACCGACGAGCCCACCGAGCGCCCGTACGGCATCGACTGCGGGCTGCGTGATCCCTTCGGCAACTCCATCCGTTTCACCCAGCCGAAGTCCTGACCCTCACGGTCCGAAGGCGCGGCGCACGGCCGCCGGCACGGCAACGGTGCTGAGCGCGGTCGTGCCCTGCGCCGCTGCCGTCGCCGGCCCGAACGGTGAGCCCTGCGGCTGGCACACGGTGCCCGCCGCCGGCACCCGGCCGGTCAGCAGGTACTGGGTGACGGTGGCGTCCACACAGGCGTTGCCGGCGACGAAGTATGCGGCGTGGCCCCACCCCGCGTAGGTCAGCAGCCGGGAGTTCGGCAGCAGCCGGGCCGCCGCCTGGGCGCCGTGATAGCCGGTGGCGGGGTCGAAGTAGTTGCCGACGACCAGCACGGGCGCCGCCGTACGCGCCGTCCATGGGCCCACGTGCCGGTCCTGGCCCGCGCCGGCCGGCCACGACCGGCAGACGCTCCAGGCCCAGTTCCAGATCCGGCCGAAGGAGCCGTACCGCTGCTCGGCGCGGTCCGCGGCCTGCTGCCAGGCGGCGAAGGAGCTCGGGTTGTCCGTGTCGGAGCAGGCGACCCCGGGGGAGCCCTCCACGGCGTTCGGATACTCCTCCTGCGCCGGTGCGGCCAGGCCGAGCTTGGCGCGCATCGTGGCCAGCCGCCGCCCCAGGACGGCCGGCGACAGCTGCCGCTGCACGTCGTCGAGGAAGAACGCCAGGTCGGGCCAGACCTGCGCGGTGTACAGGGCGCCCAGGGTGACGGCGATCAGGTCGTTGTAGGTGAAGGTGTAGGTCTCGCCGGTGAACGGGTCGGTGATGACGGCCGGGTGCCCGCGCAGCCGCTCGGCCAGGGCCGCCCACCGGCTGCTCGCGTCGCCGGAGAAGGCGCAGCCGGCACCGGCCGCGTCACACAGCCGGAAGAACTCGCCCAGCGTCCGGCGGGCACCCTCGGCGCTGCGGATCCGGCCGCCGACCGGGATGCTGCGGGCGTCGCTGCCGTGCCCGGTGGACCAGGCGACGGGGTCGACCACGCCGTCGATGACCAGGGCCCGGAACCGCGCCGGGAACAGGTTGGCGTAGTTCTGCCCGAGCAGGGAGCCGTAGGAGTAGCCGAGATAGGTCAGCTGCCGGTCGCCGAGCCGCTCACGCAGCAGATCCATGTCGCGGGCCGCGTCGGCGCTGGACATGTGGTCGCGGATGGCCCCGCCGTGCCGGGCGCACGCGGCGGCGAGCGCGTCGTCGGAGGCCCGCTGCTGCCGTTCCTCGGCCGGGCTGTCCGGCCACGGGACCGGCGGCAGCACCGCGATCGCCTGCTCGAAGGTGTCGAAGCAGCGCAGCGGCGTGCTGAGATTGATGCCGCGCGGATCGAAGCCGACGATGTCGAAGCGGGCCCGCACCTCGGGCGCCAGCGCATGGGCGACGGCCCGGGCGAACTCGACGCCGGAGCCGCCCGGCCCGCCCGGGTTGAGCAGCAGCGAGCCGATGCGCCGCGCGGGATCGGCGGCGGGCAGCCGGATGAGCGCGATGGCGATCTGCACGCCGCGCGGCCGGTCGTAGTCCAGGGGCGCCGGCACGGTGGCGCATTCGAAGCCGTCCTCGCACGCCGACCACGACACCTGCGCGGGGGCGGCGGCGCGAGCCGGAGACCCGGGGAAAGCCCCGGATATCGCCAGGGTGACAGCGGCGGCCAGAGCGACACGGCTGCGCCATTGCTTCCGGTTGGTCATGAGCACTCCCGCGGCTTCGGGTCGAGTGACTGACTACCTTCGCTGAACTCCAGGGGGCCGAGAGTAGTCGTCGCTGTCGATGGAAGCCACCGTCTTCCCGTGCCGACCGGCAGAACTGATGCATGCGCAACTATTGATGCCTGCGGGCCGGGTTCCTAGGCTGGGGGCGCTCGGTCCGGTCTAGCTGGGAGTCGGCCCTGGATACCCGCGTGCAGCCCGGCGCGCCCGCCCTGTTCGGCCGGGCGTCGCTGCTGGCCGCCGTCGAGGCCCGGCTGGGCGTCGGCGGCGGGGTGGCGCTGCACGGGCCGGAGGGCATCGGCAAGACCGCGCTGCTGGACGCCGTCGCGGCCGCGGCCGCAGCGCGGGATGAGCTGGTGCTGCGGCTGCGGCCTGCGCCTGCCGAGCGCCGGCTGCCGTACGCGGGCATCGCCGACCTGGTGGCGCAGTTGCCGGCGGCCGCCCTGGCCGCCCTGCCGCCCACCCACCGCACCGCCCTGGCCGTGCTGCGGCAGGGCACCGCGCCGCGCGCCGGCACCCCGGCCCTGGCCCGCCGGCTCGTGCTGCCCGGCCTGCTGGCCCACTGCGCCCGCGTCCGGTGCGTGCTGCTCGTGCTCGACGACGTGCAGTGGCTCGACGCGGAGTCCGCCGAGCTGATCGGCTTCGCCATGCGCCGGCGCCCCGGCCCGCGGGTGCGGGTGGTCGCCGCCCAGCGCTTCCCCGACCCGGCCGGGCGGCACCGGGCGACCCGGCTGTGTCCCGCGCCGGTCGCCGACCTGCTGGTGCCGCCGCTGGCCGCGGAGGATCTGACCGCCCTGCTGGAGGCGCGCGGCCTGCCCTGCCGGACGGCCAGCCGGCTGCACGAGGCCAGCGGCGGCAACCCGTTCCTGGCGCTGGCCCTCGGCGGGGCGGTCGCCGCCGGGCCGGCCTGGCGGCCCGCGCCGCTGCCCGAGCCGGCCCGGGCGCTGCTGCGCCGGCGCCTCGACGCGCTGCCCGCGCCGGTGGTCGGCACCCTGCTGGTCGCCGCCCTCGCCACCGAGCCGACCATGACGGCGCTGGTCCGGGCCGGGCACGAGGACGCCGACCGGGACCTGCGCGCCGCCGCGGCGGCCGGGGTGGTCGAGATGCGGGGGGAGGCGATCCGTTTCGTCCCGCCGGCGCTCGCCGCGGTGCTGGCCGAGGATGCGGGTGCGGCCCGGCGCGCCGGGGTGCACGACGCGCTGGCCAACGCGGCGCTCGACGAGACCGACAACGTCCGGCATCGCGCGCTGCGCAGCGGCCGGCCCGACGCCGACGTGGCCCGCGACCTGGTCGCCGCCGCCGACCGGGCGCTGGGCCGCGGCGCCGGGCGCACGGCCGCCGAGCTGTATCTGCTGGCCGCCGACCGCTGCCCGCGCAGCCTGGCGGCCGAGCGGTTCGACTGGCTGGCCGCCGCGGCCGGCACCGCGCTGACCGCCGGCGCGCCGGCGCTGGCCGGCCGGGCCGCCGAGGCGGTGCTGGCCGCCGCCGACTCCCCGGCCCGGCACCGGGTCGCCGCCCGGCTCGTGCTCATCGACCTGGCCGGGCAGGCGCTGGCCGACATGGGGGAGATGTTCGCCGCCGCGCTGAACGAGGCCGGCGACGACGTCACCCTGATCGCGCCCGTGCGGCTGCGGCTGACCTGGGCCGCGATGCTGGCCGGCGACCCGGACACGGGTGCGGACTGGGCGGTGGGCGCGGCCGCGGCGGCGCGGCAGGCCGGTGACCCGGCGACGGAGGCGATGGCGCTCAGCGCGCTGGCCCAGATCCAGCGGATCCGCGGTGAGCCGCGCTGGGTCCGGACCCTGGAGCGCTCGCTGGCGCTGCCGGCCCCGCAGGTGCCCGGCTGGCTGCACATGGGCCCGCGGTATCTCGCCGCGCGCTTCGCCATGGTCGACGACCGTCTCGACGAGGCCCGCGCCGAACTGCTCACCCTGCTGGCCCTCGCCGAGCACGACCGCACCGGGGAGGCGCTGGTCGAGGTGCTGCGCAGCCTGTCGGAGGTGGCGAGCCGGGCGGGCCGGTGCCGCGACGCCCTGCGGTACGGCCACCGGGCCGTCGCGGCCGCCCAGCAGGCCGGGCTGAGCCCCGGGCCGACCTGGTACACGGCCGCGGTCGCCGAACTCGCCGGTGGCAGCCTGGCCGCCGCCGCCGGGTACGCCCGCCGCGGGGTGCGCGCCTCCGAGCAGGAGGGCGACACCCTCTACCTGCGCCGCAACCTGCACGCCCTGGGCCAGGCCGAGCTGCGCGCCGGCGACGCCCGCGCGGGGGTCGCGGCGCTGCGCCGGCTGCGCGAGCTGGAGGCCGGCGCGACCGATCCGATGATCGTGCGCTGGCGCGGGGACCTGGCCGGCGGGCTCGCCGCCCTGGGCGAGCACGACGAGGCCGCGCGGATCCTCACCGAGGCCCGGCAGGCGGCGGCCCCGCTGGGCGACCACCCGGGCGTGGCCGGTTACCTGGACCGGGCCACCGCGATCGTGCTCTCCGAGAGCGGCCAGGCCGACTCCGCCGTGCGGCTCTCCGCTGCCGCCGCCGAGCACTTCGCCGAGTCGCACCAGCCGATCGAGCAGGCGCACGCGCTGCTCGTGCAGGGCGGCGCCGAGCGGCGGCGGCGCCGGTACGCGGCGGCCCGGGCCGCCATCGGCGCCGCGCTGGCGATCTTCCTGGCCGCCGACGCGAAGCCCTGGGCCGAGCAGACCGAGCAGGCGCTGGCCCGGACCACCTCGGCGCCGCCGGCCGACCTCGGGCTGACCTCCACGGAGGCGCGGATCGCCGGGCTGGTCCGCGACGGCGCCAGCAACCGGGAGATCGCCAACCGGCTCTACCTGAGCGTCAAGACGGTCGAGGCGACATTGACCAGGGTCTATCGCAAGCTCGGCGTACGTTCGCGCACCCAGCTCTCCACCCGGCTGCCCGCGGCCGGCTCCGCACCGACAAGGGTTTTCCCTGATTCGGTGACGATCGTCGATGCATAGCGTCACTCAACAGTCAGCCTGGTGCCTCCCGACCCCGGGACATCGCGCACAGGCCTCGCCCTGACCGGGTCGAGTAAAGGAGTACGAGCGTGCGACGTCAGAAACTCATCACAGCCTCGGTGGCCCTGGCCACCGGCGCGGCGCTGGCGCTGGCGGCAACGCCCGCCACCGCGACCCCGCACCAGGCGCCCAGTCCCGGCCCCGCACCCGCGGCCCTGGCCGCCGCCGCGGCGGACAGCGTCGTCGGCAGCGCCGGCAAGGCCGGACTGCTCCGGCGCTCCGCCGGCGACGACCTCAAGCGCACCGGCGTCGTGCAGGGCACCCGGGGCCTGCAGTACGTGACGTATGCCCGTAGCTTCAAGGGCCTGGCCGTGGTCGGCGGCGACGTCGTCGTCACCACGGACGCGGCCGGCACGGTCAAGGACACCGCGGTCGCCGAGACCGCCGCCATCTCCGTCGGCACCACACCGAAGATCACCGCGGCCCGGGCCGCGGCCATCGCCAAGGCCAGGCTGGCCAAGGTGGACAACGCCGGCGCGGCGACGCTGAAGGTGCTCGCCGGGCAGACCCCGAAGCTGGCCTACGAGGCCGTGGTCGAGGGGCGTACGGCCACCAACAAGCCCAGCAACCTGCACATCTTCGTCGACGCGGCCACCGGCGCGATCCTCGACGAGGTCGACTACGTGCGCGAGGGCACCGGCAACGGCTACTACTACGGCAACGTCACCATCAACACCTCGGGCTCCGGCACCTCGTACTCCATGACCGACACCACCCGGCCGGGGCTGCGCTGCGGCGGGCAGGGCGGTACGGCGTACACCGGCACCGACGACGCGTGGGGCAACGGGTCGGGCACCAACCTCGAGACGGCCTGCGTCGACGCCCTGTGGGGCGCGCAGCGCGAGGTCGACATGTTCTCGTCGTGGTTCAACCGCAACGGCATCCTGGGCACCGGCAGCAACCCGCCGATCCGGGTCGGGCTCGCCGACGTGAACGCGTACTGGAACGGCTCGTACGTCAACTTCGGCCACAACCAGGCGAACACCCGCCAGGCCACGCCCATCGACGTGGTGGGACACGAGATGGGTCACGCCGTCTTCCAGACCACCCCCGGCGGCGCCGGCAGCGGCAACGAGAACGGCGGCATCAACGAATCCACCGGCGACATCTTCGGCGCGCTGACCGAGGCGTACGCCAACAGCCCGCTGGACCCGCCGGACTACCAGGTCGGCGAGGAGGTCGACCTGGTCGGCGACGGCCCGATCCGCTACATGTACAACCCGTCGATCGCCGGCGACCCGAACTGCTACTCGGCGTCGATCCCGTCGACCGAGGTGCACGCCGCGGCCGGCCCGCTGAACCACTGGTTCTACCTGACCGCCGAGGGTTCGAGCCCGACCAACGGCCAGCCCGCCAGCCCCACCTGCAACTCGACGTCGGTGGCCGGTCTCGGCATCCGCAAGGCCGGCGAGATCTACTACAACGCGATGCAGTCGAAGACCTCGACCTGGCGGCACGCCAACGTGCGGACGGCCACCCTGGCCGCGGCGAAGAACCTGTACGCGCCGAGCTGCGCCGAGTTCAACGTGGTCAAGGCGGCCTGGCTCGCGGTCAGCGTCCCGGCGCAGACCGGCGAGGCGACCTGCACCGGCACGCCGACCAATGACTTCTCGGTGTCGGTGTCGCCGACCTCGGGCAGCGTCACGGCGGGTTCCTCGGCCACCACGACGGTCGCCACGGCGACCACCGCCGGCTCGGCGCAGACCGTGGCGCTGACCGCTTCCGGCCTGCCGAGCGGGGCGACCGCCTCGTTCAGCCCGGCCTCGGTGACCTCAGGCTCGTCGTCGACCCTGACGATCGCCACCACGGCGGCGACCCCCTCGGGCAGCTACCCGGTTACCGTCACCGGCACCGGCTCGGCGACCCACACCGCCACCTACACCCTGACGGTCACCGGCGGCCCCAGCGGCAGCTGCGCCGGCACCAACGGCACCGACGTGTCCATCCCGGACGCCGGCACCGCCGTCACGAGCACGATCACGATCAGCGGCTGCGGCCGCGCCGCGTCGTCGACCTCGACCGTCGCGGTCAACATCGTGCACACCTACCGCGGTGACCTGGTCATCGACCTGGTGGCCCCGGACGGTACGGCGTACCGGCTGAAGAACAGCAGCAGCTCCGACAGTGCGGACAACGTCGTCGCGACGTACACGGCGAACGTGTCCTCCGAGGCCGCCGACGGCGCCTGGAAGCTACAGGTCCGTGACGTCTACAGCGCGGACACCGGCTACATCAACACCTGGACCCTGACCCTCTGAGGCAGCACTGACCACTCCGGAGGCCCGCGGCACCCGCCGCGGGCCTTCGTTGTGTCCGGGAACACGGCCGGCGCGCGCGGCCGTCTGACCAGGACATTGGCGACGGAGAGTGACGTGGACTACAGAGATCCAGTGGTCGCGGTCACTTCTGTACCCGAGGTTTTACCTGGTTGATTTGTTGTGGAAGCCCTGGGTCGGGATGGTTGTTGCAGGAAGCGAGGACGCTTTCACCGTCACTTATCGTGAGGAGAACGACCATGCCTTTGACCACCAAGCTGCGCGACGTCCGCGTGAACCTGGCGAACCGTCGCACCGAGCGCGGCGCCCGGCGCCGGCTCTGCGCCGAGCTCGCGGCCTTCCAGACCCCGGCCGAGCGCGCCGAGCTCGACTTCATCCTGGGCCGGCACACCCAGGAGGAGACGCGGGAGATCCGCGAGATCCTCAACCAGCAGGACTACGAGCGGCAGCGGGCCGGCAGCGCCATCGGCGGTTATCGCGGCTGACGCTCCGCCATGCGACGGCACGAAAGCGCAGCACCACGGAAATGCAACGGCCCCGGCGACATCGCCGGGGCCGTTGTGCGTGTCAGTGTTCCTCGGGTTTGTCCTGGTGGGCGCGCAGGCTGCCGGCGTGCGCGATCCTGTCGGGGTCCTTGCGCACCTTGATCAGGCTGGCGACCGTCGTGACGACCAGCACCACGACGATGACGCCGAGCGAGACCGCCGTGCTGATCTCCGGCACCGCCGTGCTGAGGTCCTTGTGCGCCCAGTGCAGCACCAGCTTGGCGCCGATGAAGGCCAGGATGATCGACAGCCCGGTGGAGAGGTAGACCAGCCGGTCCAGCAGGCCCTTCACGAGGAAGAACAGAGCCCGCAGGCCGAGCAGGGCAAACGCGTTCGCGGCGAAGACGATGAACGCCTCCTCGGTCACGCCGAACACCGCCGGGATCGAGTCGAGCGCGAACAGCAGGTCGGCGCTGCCGATCGCGATCAGCGTGATGAACAGCGGGGTGGCCGTCCGCTTGCCGTCGATCCTGGTGAACATCCTGCCGCCGACGAAGTCCTGGGTGACCGGGAAGAGCCGCTTGGCGCCCCGGACCACGGCGTTGTCGGGGTCGGGGTCCTCGTCGCGGTGCCGGAAGAGCTGCACGGCCGTGAAGATCAGGATCAGGCCGAAGATCAGGAACATGAACGAGAAGAGCGACAGCAGCGTGGCGCCCAGCGCGATGAAGATGACCCGCAGCACCAGCGCGATGATGATGCCGAAGGTCAGCACCTCCTGCTGATACTTCTCCGGCACCGCGAAGGTGGTCATGATGATCACGAAGACGAAGAGGTTGTCGACCGACAGGCTCTTCTCGACGATGTAGCCGGCGAAGTACTGGGTGCCGTAGTCCCAGCCGGCGATCGAGGCGAAGACGAAGCCGAACGCGATGGCGATGGCGATGTAGAACACCGACCAGGCGGTGGCTTCACGGAAGCCGACGGCGTGCGGACGCAGCACGCCGAGGGCCAGGTCGAGGGCGAGCAGGGCGACGATGACCGCGATGGTCAGCGTCCAGCCGAGCGCGGTGACCTCCAGCATGGGGCAGGAACCTCCGGGCGTCAGACAGCATGGGGTGTTGCCGGAACGTACCCACAAGGCTCCCTGGTCACACTGGGAAGATCCTGATAGTTCGCCGATTTGCCTGCTCTCAAGCGACCTGGAACGAGCGCTTGGACAGGCCCATCCAGAAGCCGTCGATGGGCTGCTCCGGGCGCTGCTCCGGGTCGGTGGACGCGCCCAGCGTGAGGAACATCGGCGCGAAGTGCTCGATGGTGGGGTGCGCGTACGGCATCCCGGGCGCCCGGTCGCGGAAGTCGGCGAGCTCGTCGACCGCGCCGCGGGCCAGCGCGTCGGCCGCCCAGGCGTCGAAGTCCGCCGACCAGCCCGGCGCCGCCGCCCCGGGCCGGAAGTCGCGCAGGAACGGCAGCCCGTGGGTGGTGAAGCCGGAGCCGACGATCAGCACCCCCTCGTCGCGCAGCGGGGCCAGCCGGCGGCCGATCTCCAGCAGCCGGTCGGGCTCCAGGGTGGGCAGCGACATCTGCAGCACCGGGATGTCGGCGTCCGGGTACATGACCGTGAGCGGCACGTACGCGCCGTGGTCGAGGCCGCGGTCGGTCCGGGTGACCCGCTCGCGGTCCGGCATGAGCTTGGCGATCCGCTCGGCGAGTCCGGGCGCGCCCGGCGCGGGGTAGCGCACCTCGTAGTAGTGCCGGGGGAAACCGCCGAAGTCGTAGACCAGCGGCACCGTCTCGGTGGCCCCGAGCATCAGCGGCGCCGACTCCCAGTGCGCGGAGGCCATCAGGATGGCCTTGGGCCGCGGCAGGTCGGCGGCGAGCTCCTGCAGCTGGCCGACCCAGGTCGGGTCGTCGACCAGGGGCGGGGCGCCGTGGCTGAGGAAGAGGGCGGGCATGGTGCTCATCGGGTGCCTCCGGTTGACGCTTCAACTACCAGCACCACGATACGGCGATTTACTTGAGTCGTCAACTAAACCCGGCCGAACATGACAATCGCGTTAAATTCCTCGATCTTCCGGAGGGGATAGCCGCAGCTCGCGGCCTTTCATAGGGATGCATTCCCGATCCGGCCACTCTGGACATTGCGCGGCGTGCGGGGCGCTGGCATGCTACGCGGTGTTGCTTGGGAGCCGCCCACCGTAATCGGTTGCGGCGCATTCGTCATGCCTCTGTCAGGAAGCCGTCACCGCCGGCCCCACACGGCCCGCGGTCGTCCTGCCGTGTCCGCGTACGAGGGGAAGGAGACCGCCGAGTGGCGACCAGCCAGCTGCCGCTCGCCGACGACCTGTATCTCGCCGCCCACGACTCCTCCCGCGCCCGCTGCCTGCTCACTCCCACGACCCTCGGCCTCGGCCTGGGCGCTGCGCTGCTCGGCGAGCTCGTCCTGTGGCGCCGGCTGGAGGTGCAGGACAACCACCTGACGGTGGTCGACGAGCGGCCCACCGCCGACCCGCCGACCTCGGCCGTCCTGGAACAACTGCTGCGCGAGAGCCACCACCGCCAGGTCCGCGACTGGATCTCCTTCCTGGCCACCGGCGTCGCCACCGAACTCGTCGAACGCCGCCTCGCCCGCGCCGGCCTGGTCCGGCGCGAGGAGAAGCGCGGCCTGCTCGGCACCAAGGTGCGCTTCGTGCCCACCGACCCCTCGCTGACCGGCTGGCCCGGCACCCGCATCCGGATCGCCGCCACCCGCGGCGAGCTGCTGGACAGCCCCGATCTCGTGCTCACCGGGCTGGTGCTGGCCACCGGCCTCGATCAGCACGTGTTCGTCACGCTCGAAGCCCGTGAGCGCGACCACCTGTTCGACCAACTGCGCCGGCGGCTGCCGGCCCCGCTGCAGTACCTCGTCGGCCACGCAGAGGCCGCCGTCGGCGACGCCGTGATGGCCCGCCGAGCCTGACACCCCCCACTTGTCCCGTTGGGAGATCCCCGTGTCCAGCACGTCCACCCCCGTCAGAGAAAGCCAGCTCTCGACCGCCCTGGCCCGCGACCGCCTCGGCGTCGCGGCCGTCGTGTTCTTCGTGATGTCGGCCGCCGCGCCGCTCACCGTCGTCGCGGGCGTCGTACCCACCGGCCTCGCGGTCACCGGCCTGACCGCCATCTCCATCGCGTTCCTCGCGGTCGCGGTCGTCCTCGCCGTCTTCTCGGTCGGCTACGTCGCGATGTCCCGGCACATCGCCAACGCCGGCGCGTTCTACGCCTACATCGCCCGGGGCGTCGGCCGGCCCTTCGGGGTCGGCGGCGCGTGGGTCGCGCTGCTGGCCTACAACAGCTTCCAATTCGCCTCGTACGGCGGCTTCGGCGCGATCGCGGCCCCGCAGTTCGCGGCCTGGTTCGGCGTCGAGCTCCCGTGGTGGGGCTTCGCGCTCGCCGGCTGGGCGCTGGTGGCCGTCCTCGGCGTCCGGGACGTGGCGGTCAACGGCAAGGTGCTGGGCACCCTGCTGGTCGCCGAGATCGTGCTCGTGGTCGTCTTCAGCGTCGCCGACCTGTTCACCCCGGACTTCGCGGCCTCCTCCGCGCCGGTCAACCCGTCCAGCCTGGTCGGTGCGGGCGCGGGGGCGCTGCTGGTCATGGCCGTCACCGGCTTCGTCGGCTTCGAACAGTCCGTGGTCTTCAGCGAGGAATCCCGCGACCCGCGCCGGACGGTGCCCCGGGCCACGTACATCGCGGTCGCGCTCATCGCCGTGCTGTACGCGTTCTCCGCCTGGGCGATGATCTCCGCCGCCGGCGGCAAGGCTGTCGAGCGGGCCGGCGCCGAGGGCCCCGAGCTGTTCTTCAACCTCGCCTCCGACCGGCTCGGCAGCACCGCCCTGCACCTGGGCCACGCCCTGTTCCTGACGTCGCTGATCGCGGCGATGATCTCGTTCCACAACATCATCGCCCGCTACACCTTCTCGCTCGGCCGCGAGGGCGTGCTGCCGCGGGCCTTCGGCCGCACGGTGCCCGCCACCGGAGCGCCGAAGAACGGCTCGCTGGCCCAGTCCGCGCTCGGCCTGATCGTCATCCTGGTGTATGCGCTGGCCGGCTGGGACCCGCTGGTGCAACTCTTCTTCTGGGGCGGCACCCTGGGCGGCATCGGCGTGCTGCTGCTGATCACCGTCACCTCCGCCGCCGTGATCGGCTACTTCGCCCGCAACCCCTCGGGCGAGGACGCCTGGCACCGCATCGGCGCCCCGGTGCTCGGCACGGCCCTGCTGCTCGTGGTGACATACCTGGCGCTGACGAACATCGCCATCCTCTTCGGCGTCGAGCCCGGCGCCACCCCGACCTGGGCCGTCCCGCTGGCGTACGCGGTGCTCACCCTGGCCGGCGTCGGCTGGGCGCTGATCCTGCGCCGCAGCCGTCCCCTGGTCTACAACGGCATCGGCATGGGCGCGCGCAGCGCCGGCGCCGGCCTCTCCTTCCGCGACGTCACCTCGGAGGCCCACAAGTGACCCCAGTCATCCGCCCGGCCACCGAGGCCGAACTGCCCGCGGTGGGCGCGCTCATCGCCCTGTCCTTCGACCACCTGGAGCAGAACCGCTCCCTGGTCCCGGATCCGGCATCGAGGCTGCGGGTGATGGGCGACTTCTTCACGCTGCTCACCGAGCACGCGCCGCTCTGCGGCAAGGTCGAGGTGATCGACAACCCGGCCGGCGGCCTGGCCGCGGCCGCGGTGTGGTTCGACCGTACGCACGAGATGCCGGAAGTCCCGCACTACGAGGACCGCCTCGCCGCGCTGGCAGGGGAGTGGCTGCCGCACTTCGAGGCCCTGGACGAGCTGTTCGACAAGCACCACCCGGTGGACCCGCACTGGCACCTGGCCTTCCTCGCGGTCCACCCGGACCACCAGGGCCGGGGCCTCGGCGGCGCGCTGATGGACAGCACCCACCAGGACCTGGCCGGCACGGCGGTCTACCTCGAGGCGACCAACGAGGACAACATCCGGCTCTACCACCGGTACGGCTACTCCGACATGATCCCGTTCGACATCCGGATGCCCGACGACACACCCTTCTACCGGATGTGGCGAGCCTGAGCCACAGCCGCGACGGCGCTGCTCGGTTGTGGATGAGCAGCGCCGCCGCGGCGCGTTCGGTGTGTTTGGTCAAATAGCCCATCCCGTGACGGAAGTCCATGGCTAAGCCACTCGTCGGACCCGCATTCCGCGACCGGGCCCCGGCTCCGCCCTGGACGGTCCACCATGCGGGCACCACGTCCAGCTGACGAGCCTGGTCCCGGATACCGGGCACGGTGACCATCTCCTGAGCATCCGGTCCCACACTCCGGATCCTAACCTCACAAAACCCCGCATATCGCCGCCGGCGGTCGCGACCTTGATGTGTGCGGGTGCCCAGGGCGCCGTAATTCTCCAAGGTCTGCGAACGGCCGCCCGAAGTCAGTCGTAGTCAGCAGGCGACACGCGAACCGTGCACCCCAATCTGGCACCACACGGGCAACTTGACGAACAGCCCTCGACACCGTGAAAAGCCGCCCCCACGCGCCGCCCCCACGCGCCGCCCCCACGCGCCGCCCCCACGCGCCGCCCCCACGCCCCCCCCCCACCCGCCC
>Ga0307515_10000226_pt1 | contig 139533 bp, 106 predicted proteins | sample 17_EM_MG_FD_194513 | JGI IMG/M metagenome (GOLD analysis project Ga0307515, IMG submission 194513) | Populus trichocarpa ectomycorrhiza microbial communities from riparian zone in the Pacific Northwest, United States - 17_EM | ecosystem: Host-associated > Plants > Roots > Unclassified... | reverse complement strand
GTCTTTACTGATAACACCTTTGCTCATATTGATTGGAATAGAATTTTTGACTTTGCAATTATTGTATATTGCGCCCAAATTTATAAATTTAAAACTTATTCGAACCCGAACTTTTACAAACCTGCATATGAAACGGAATATTGCAATAGGAATTTTTCTCATCAGCGCCCTGGCACTGAGTTCCTGCTCCACTCAAAAACTCGCTACCACTGTAAGTAACGACGATGTATACTTTTCGAATGCGAAAGCAGGAGATGAGCCTATTTATGCCGTGCAGCCTGTTTACAACCAAACTGACGCTGATAACCAACAGGTGCAGCAGGAAGATGACGACGATTATTTTTACTATGATGATTATTCGTCGCGTATAAACCGTTTCAGTTATTACTCTCCGTTTAGTTATTATGATAATTTATATTACGGCTACAGCAACCCCTATTACAATGGTGGTTTTAGCTTAGGCTTTAATTATGGCCCTTATGGTTATGGCTACTCGCCTTATGCTTACGGCGGATGGGGCGTTGGCTATGGTTACGGCTATGGCAGTAGCTGGGGCCTTGGTTTAGGATATGGCTACCCCTACGGTTATGGTTACGGCGGTTTCGGTGGCGGTTATGGATACGGTGGCCTTTATGGCGGCGGTTATGGATACGGCGGCGGTTATGGCCGTGGTGGATATGCTTCATCGGGTACGCCGCGCCCTGTGCGCGGTACCGGCAGTCCGTTCAGCGGCCGTGGTTACACGCCAAGTTCATTTACCCGTACTGCCCGCCCGGTAGGTGCAGGCTCGCCTACGCGTACCGGCATTGGTTATATACCAGGCGGCCGCGCAAACAGAACAACCGATGGTACCATTACCCGCGGCAATTCAAACAACAGCAATACCAGTTACTCGCGCGATTCGCGCCCTGTAAGGCAGCAAGATACCCGGCCGCAAACCCAAAGTGTTGAACGTTCGTCACCTTCGCCTGCTCCATCGTCATCATCTTCAAGTTCAGGTGGCGGCGGCGGTAACAGTGGCGGCGGCGGTGGTGGCGGCAGACCAGTTAGACCATAATTTTATCAGCTTAAATCTATGAAGATTAAATATTTACTTAGTGTGATTGCTATAGTAGCAATTACTAAAGATAGTTTTGCGCAATATTCGCAGGATGCTATACGCTTCAGCACCTTTCAAACAGGTTCAACATCGCGCGTCAAGGGGATAGGCAACGCGGGTACAGCCATTGGGGGCGATTTAAGCTCGATAAGCGGCAACCCCGCCGGGCTGGGCTTTTTTACACACTCAGAGGCAAGTATTACGCCGGAGTTTAATGGATCGAAGGTAAATTCAACCTACCTTGGCCAGTTTAACACCGATAGCAAAAGCAACCTGAATTTCAACAACGCCTCGGTTGTTATTTACCAGCAGCTGAGCACGCCAAGAGGCCGTGATAAAACCAAAGGATGGCTAAGCATTAACTACGGCGCAGCATACAGCCGCACCAATAATTTTTATGAAAACATTACCTACGGCGGCAAAAACACCAGCAACTCCATAGGCGACTATTATGCAGGCATTGCCAATTCAAACGGCCAGCTAAGTGATGGCGGGTTGGATGATTGGGCTTATCAGCAAAACCTGATAGATAACTATGCCACCACCGGCGGCGGCAGCGAGTATCGCAGAAACGCGTTTGGCACTGTCAATCAATTAAACAACACCATCCGCACGGGCGGACAATCGGAAGTTAACCTGGCATTTGGCGCCAACTACAGCAATAAGCTATATTTTGGATTGGGAGTATCTTTTTCCAATATCCGGTATAACTCGTACAATTTATTTAATGAAACCGGTACAGCAAATATCCTGGTTAACGATGTTAACACAAATGCAAACTTTAACTCCAATTTTGTGCAGGACCAGCTTACTACGGGTTCCGGCGCCAACGTTAAGTTGGGCGTAATTTATAAGCCGGTTAACGCGTTGCGCTTAGGCTTTACCTTTACATCGCCGACCTATTACTCGATAACTGACTCTTATACCGAAGGCCTGAGCACCAATTTTACCAATATCGACAATGCTGAAAATGAACCGGTAGAGTATCCTTTAGCCTACAATATGCGCACCCCTTTAAAATTAACGGGCGGTGCAGCCATTTTTATAGGCAAATACGGCTTTATATCAGGTGATGTAGATTATATTGACTACACAACAACCCATATCAGCAGTAATGACAGTTATAGCGCCGATTTTGATAACAGCAACATAAAAGCCCTGTACCGTTCAACCTTAAACGCCCATATAGGCGCTGAGGCACGCCTTAACAGCATGCTTTACCTGCGTGGCGGTTACGGTATACAAGGCAGCCCGCTAAAAACCAACGGCAGCGACATTAAAACCATCAGTGGTGGTATTGGCGTAAGGTTTGGTAAATATTATGTTGATGCTACGTACATGCACTTAAGCGGCAGCCAAACAGTTTACCCGTATGAAATAGGGACTAACAGCCCTGGAGCCAATCTTAAAAAGACAAACAATAATGCGTTCCTGACATTGGGATATAGTTTTTAAGAGAGTATCAAGTAGTAAGTGTCAAGTAGTAAGTATCAAGTAGTAAGTAGTAAGACCTTAGAAGGCAGGCTTTGCAAGTTCAAAAATCCGCTATCCGAAATCAAAAAATCTTGATACTTACCACTTGCTACTTGATACTATTTATAGGTTGCAAGTTCAAAAATCCGTTATCCGAAATCAAAAATCTTGTTACTTGATACTTACTACTTGATACTATTTATAGGTTGCAAGTTCAAAAGTCTACGAAATCAAAAAATCTTGATACTTACTACTTGATACTTGATACTACTCATATGCCCGAAAAATCCCCTATCTGCTCGGTTTTTACCAGCCGCCGTATGTCAAATCCTTTGTTTGCGGCACGTACCAATAGCTGGTTATAAGTTTGGTCATCTAACGTTGGCCGGCGGCTCAAAATCCACAGGTATTTACGGTTAGGATGCCCAACCATGGCATAGCTATAATCTTTGGCCAGGTCAATAATCCAGTATTTACCTTTAAAGGGCCAAAAAAACTGTACGTCAAGTTTGGAGTTAACGCCTTTATCTGCCACGGTGGCCCGCCCTTCGGTTACTTTAAGTTTATTGCCTTTTATACACCGGTTTTTAACAATGATGCTGCCATCCTTATTTAAGCCGTAAGTTGCCGACGTGCAGGAACATCCTTTTTCAAAAGGCTGCTCAAAAGCGGCTACCTCAAACCAGGTGCCCAGGTATTTTTTTAGGTCGACGTAATTTACGGTCTCCAAAGGTTTTTCCTTTGTATGCTGTAATGCCAAAGCAGCAGCAGCGGCCAAACCCAATACTACAGAAGTTGTCAAAATTTCTTTCTTCATATTCCAGTAACGATCAGCAGGAGCAAAAAGTTTAAGCCGAAGGCAGATATTTACGCAACTTAGCCCACCGAAATATTTAATTACCTTTGTCACAAAGTGTTAAAATTGGATAATACAGGCATATTACAGCATAAAAACAACATCAGTATATTGGGCTGCGGCTGGTACGGGCTGGCGTTGGCAAAGGCATTAATAAGCGATGGCATACAGGTAAAAGGATCAACCACATCGCCCGGTAAAATGGAAGCCATGGCGGCTGAGGGTGTTGGACCATACCTGGTTAATTTTACTGCCGCCTCCGAAAATTACGACACCCTTTTTTTTAACTGCGACATACTTTTGATAGCCATCCCGCCTAAAACACGCGCGGGCGAGGGTGTGGATTTTATTCATAAGATAGAAAAGACCATTAATGCGATTAAGCGGCATGCTGTTAAAAAAGTAATATTCATCAGCTCCACCGGAGTTTATGCCGACCTAAATAACCAGGTTGACGAAAATACCGACCCGCAACCCAACACCGAAGCAGGCAAAGTTCTGTTTGCTGCCGAAAACCTTCTCAGGCAAGAGGCAACATTTAAAACAACCATTATCCGCTTCGCGGGATTAATCGGGCCGGGCCGGGACCCAGGAAGGTTCTTTGCCGGGAAAAAGAATATCCTCAACGGCAATACGCCGGTAAACCTGATACACCTTGACGATTGTATTGGATTAACAAAAGCCATTATTAACAAAGACGCCTTTGGTTACCTATTTAACGGTTGCGCGCCGGATCATCCTGTCAAGTCAGCGTTCTATACCAAGGCGGCTGCGGATGCCGGGTTGGAAAAACCGGAGTTTATTGATGAATTGAAAGCGTGGAAGATTGTAAAGAGTGTAAACATTGAAGCGATATTGAAGTACCGGTTCAAGGCCTCAATTCAATAAAACGGAACAGTTAAAGCTACATTTTCCAAACGTCTAAATTTTTCAATCAACTGAAAATCAAAGAATTAAGTGTCCCATCAATAATTCCCGATAAAAGCTAAATGACTGACAATCAGAACACATGTGTTCCAACGCGTTCCACCGTTCCGGTGGAACACTCATGCTTAAATACTTACTTATAATAAGTTTTGAACCATTTGGGCACCTGGGTTGACGGAATTTTATCCCAAATTTTTCTTTGGCCTGATTTTTTAAAATGAGCAACCAACCTAAATGGTTCATCATTTTGGGAGTTATCAAAAAAGAAGGCCTGATAAGCTATTTGAGAAGCTTCATACATCAAACCCAAGGCCCTCTTATACCTTTCTCTTATCCTATCTTCAGGAACATGATGTCCATTTTGTTTTACACGTAGTTTTACACGATAGATATTTATTTCAGGAGATTCGGTCGATACAAAATACAAATAAACTTTATATCCGGCTTCACTCGCCCTTTTCATGATATCAAGATTTGAATCGTGCGAAAACACTGTTTCAAACGAAAACCGCTCCCTTTTGGACAATAAAACCTCTCTTAAAAAACGTGCAATAATTTGAGCCAATCGATCCAAAATTGTGCTTACAACCATCTTAAGGCGGTCTTCCATTAGTACAAAACCGGCCTCCAGATTTCCGACAGTAAATTTGTCGTTTAAAAGCCCGGATTGTTCGGCAAAAGTCAGGATAGATTCTTTAGTTGTTTCAACTTCATAGGTTTTAAAACTAAATGAATCTGTTTTTAAAGCTAAAGCAATATCATCCGCATTGATGTATATGCCAAAATCAATTGGCTTTCCGTCTACTTTCGCCTCCCTTATTGATTTTACTACGGTGCTTTTCCCAGATCCATTGGGTCCTGCAAATACTCTAAGCCTTAGTTGGGCAGAGCCGTTGTCTCGTTGCATTGGCCTGGGTTGAAGTTAATATCAGATTTCGGACAACTTAACGATATGTCCATCTTCATGCTGCTCCACAACCCAACCATCTTTAACTGTAACAACATAGCCCATAATTTCCATTGCGTTTTTTGCAGCCAACCTGCCGGCGCTTTTCGCCTTGGCAACCAAAGTCCTCTTTGTTAAATAGGCATATCCATCTTCTGTGGTATGTCTGGACTCCTTTTTTAACGTCGTTTTCATAAATTAAAGTTAAGATTATTTTACCATCTAACATAATTTTTCAGTCAATTCAAATACAGCAGAAGGCCTTGCTCATCTGCTATATTTTCCGCCATCCGCCTTCTCCCCCATCACAAAAACCAGCCTTCCTCCTTTCAAAACATCACTATGACTGATATAATTCTTCAGATATGGTTTCCCATTCAGGGTGATGCTTTGTACATATTTATTTGCTGTCGATAGTTTTTTTGCCTCAATAATAAAACTTTTGTTACTGTGTAACGCCAAACTTACCCTGTTTAACTGTGGTGCGCCAAACACATATTTACCATCGGCCGGATTAACAGGGTAAAAGCCCATGGCTGTAAAAATATACCAGGCCGACATTTGCCCGCAATCATCATTGCCCGACAGGCCGTCGGGCCTGTTTTGGTAAAACTGATCAGCAATTTGCCTTACCAAACGTTGCGTTTTTGCAGGATCATCCGCGAGTGTGTACAGGTAAGCTATGTGATGGTTAGGCTCGTTTCCATGCGCGTATTGCCCTATCAGCCCGGTAACATCCAGTGTTGAGCCTTTGCCAAATACTTTGGAATCCATACTGAACAGGGAATCGAGTTTGGTTAAGAAAGCCCTCTTCCCTCCCATTAAGTTGATTAACCCCGGAATATCCTGTTGTACCTGCCAGGTGTATTGCCAGGCGTTACCCTCGGTATAATCGCCGCCAATGGCCAGCTGCCCGCTATCCAGGTTGGCAAAGGGCTGTATCCAGTTACCATCGGCCAGTTTGCCCCGCATCAGGTTGGTTGATTTATCGAACAGGTTTTTGTAGAAGGAAGACCGTTTACTGAAGTAATTATAATCTGCTGTTTTGCCCAGCAATTTGGCCAACTGAGCGGCACACCAATCATCATAAGCGGCCTCCAATGTACGCGATACGGCTTCGCGCTTTACCGAATCAGACGGCAGGTAGCCATACTTCATGTACAAATCCCAATTGTACTTGGGGTTTTTATTGGTAGTAAGCGTAGCTTTAATGGCCGCAAATGCCTGTTCCTTGTCAAATCCTTTAATCCCTTTCAGGCTGGCATCAACTATAACCGGGACGGCATGGTTACCTATCATGGCATAGCTTTCTTTGCCAAACAACGTCCACACAGGCAATAATTTGGCTATGTTGAAGTGTTGCAGCATACTCTCAACCATTTGCCCATCCTTATCCGGGCAGATGAGGGTATACAGCGGATGGGCCGCCCGGTAGGTATCCCATAATGACAAGGTAGAATAATAAACCTTATCGGCAGATTGATGCACCAAACCATCGGCGCCGCGGTATCTGCCATCAACATCGGCAATATTATTAGGTTGGATAAGGGCATGATATATGCTGGTATAAAAGGCTGTTTTTTGCTCTTCTCCTCCCTCGCCCTTCAATCGGGCAAAATAGCTTTCCCATACTTTAGCAGCCGTAGCTTTAACCTGGGCGAAGGTTTTGTTGCCTGTTTCAGCCGCGAGGTTTTTGCGGGCGCCATCAATACTCACCGTCGAGATGCCAACTTTAACTTCGATAGTTTCGCCGGGTTTGGTGTCAAAATCAACAACCAGGCGGCGGTGGGTATCGCCGTCAATAAAATAATAGCCGGTGAAGGCTTTGCCGAACGTAGCTGCAAAAAACACTTTCTTGTCAACCCATTGCCTGGTATAACCATACCCACTGATGTTGTTTTTGCTGTTAACGGTAATTCTGCCTTCGGATACATGCTCCTTCAATTGTTCGGCGTCTTCAACCAGGCCGCTTTGCATATCAATCAGTAAATGCGATTTACCGGGTTTGCTAAATGTATAACGATGAAAACCCGTATGTGCAGTAGCGGTAAGCCGCGCTTTGATATTATGATCGTTTAAAACAACTTCGTAGTACCCCGGCGATGCTTTTTCTGTTTGGTGCGAGAATTTGCTCACGAATTTTTCAGGGTCTTTCCCCTGGAAAGGAAAGATTAATACATCGCCTAAATCAACGCCGCCGGTGCCGCTTAAATGAGTATGGGCAAAGCCCGTGATCACACTATCTTCATAACGGTAACCCGAGCAATAATTCCAGCCAAAGTTGCCGGTCTCGGGGCTTAGCTGCACCAACCCGAAAGGAACGGTTGCCCCCGGGAATGTATGCCCTGTGGCAGATGTACCGATAAAAGGGTTTACATATTTGCTATAAGTTTGAGCGTGCAGGCCTGTAGTTGCGCCCAAACACATTATCAACAGCAATATTTCCGAAATGCTTTTATATCGCATCATTAACCGGTTAGTGTAACATATAACGTTGCGGGTCGAGCGCCTGGCCGTTAGCAGCTTTTAGTATGATTAGGTCCTGCGTCCTGTTTATATTATCGGCAATGTAATATCCGCTTAGATTGTATACTCCTCTTTTTAGATGCAGCAATGCCTTTTGAGGCTCAACGTAGGTATTTTTATTCCTGTAGATGACGGGCTGCCCGTTTAAAAACAAAGCCGGGCTAACCTCAAATCCCGAAGTAAGCTGATAATCGCCGTCGTGTTCAATTTTCAGGTAACCGCTCATTTTAACCCAGGTAAGGTTGCCATCGCTCACCGGCAATACCATGGGATTGGCGCTGTTTATTACCGCTGTTGCCACCTGGCTAAGGGTATCCAGCCTGGCATAATCGGTTTCTTTACTTTTAATGAGTTTATAGTTTAAACCGGGGGTTAAAGCGGCCTCATCTAAAATTGCCGGTTTTAAATCAATATGCTTTATAGTTGCTACCTGGAAAATGTGTTGCTTATTGAGTGTCCATGTAGTATAGGTTTTAATAACCAGGCTATCTTTAAGCGTGGCGCTGATATTTAACGGGAATGCCTGTGGTTTTGCGGTGCTATCGGGCATTTTGCCATTTAGGGAGTAGCGTACCTGGGCACCCAGTAGCGGGTATTTAAGTACCATTCCAAATTGATTGCTGTTGGTTACTATATTATCCATGCCCACAATATCGGGCAGGCGGGCGTTCCAGTTCCATAGTTTAAAATAGCCGTATTGCTGCTTCATTTTATAGGCAAACCTATCAAGGTTTTTGTTTTCTGTTGCCGACCAGGTTAATTCGGCAACAGCCAGCGCACGCGGGTAAACCATGTATTGTAAGTGCAGGGCATTGGGCACTTTTTCGGCCCAGATATTGCCCTGGGCGCCTAAAATATATGCAGCTTCTTCGGGATTGAGCTCTTTCGACATGGGCTCGTAGTTGTATACCATTTGCCATGGCACGGGTGGGTTCCAGCCAATTGGCTCCAAATCCTCATTGGCCTGGGGGGCATCAAAGTACATATAAGGCAATGGGGTCATCACTACATGGTGGTGCATCCTGGCAGCGGCTATACCACCGGCCTCGCCCTGCCAGCTCATTACCGTGGCCGATTCGGCAAGGCCGCCTTGTAATATCTCGTCCCATCCTATCAACTTTTTATTTTTGGAAAGCAGGAATTTTTCGATGCGTTTAATGAAATAGCTTTGTACCTCTTTCTCACTTTTCAGGCCCTCTTTTTTCATCAGGGCAACGGCAGTCGGGCTTTTCAGCCAGTCTATCATTTCGGCTTCATCGCCACCTATGTGGATGTATGGGTTGGGGAACAGCGCCATCACTTCCGTAAGCACGTTTTCCATAAAGGTAAACGTATATTCGCCTGGGTCGAGCATGCGCACCCGGTGTTTGGCGCCGGTTGAATCCTGGCAGCCCAGTTGGGGATAGGCAAAAATAGCCGCCTCGCTGTGGCCGGGCATTTCAATTTCGGGCAGGATGGTTACAAACCTGTCCTGCGCGTATTTTACAATTTCTTTTATATCAGCTTTGGTATAAAAACCATCGCGGCCGCCATCAATCAGGTTATCCAGTTTGCGAAATTTGCCCTGCTTTTCGTAATAGCTGATCTTAGCCCCCACCTCGGTAAGTTTAGGATATTTATCAATCTGGATGCGCCAACCCTCATCATCCGTTAAATGCCAATGGAAAACATTTAGCTTATAATGGGCCATCACATCAATATATCTTTTTACCTCATCAACCGTAAAAAAATGGCGGCTTACATCCAAACTCAAACCACGCCACTGAAACCTGGGTTCATCGGCAATACGGCATGCTGCTAATTTTAAAGGAGTTATAGCCCGCCCCGGTAATAATTGGATTAATGATTGCACCCCATAAAACACACCTGAGCCGTTGCCCGATATTTTCACCCGACCAGGTTTCACATCCAGGTTATATGCACCGTTTTTGCCGGCTGCTGTTGTTACCAATTGTATAGCTGTGGCGGCAGGCACTTTAGGGTAAACCTTCAGACTTACCTTCAGCTTATAATAGGTGGCCAGGTAAGTTTGCAGGTATTTGCCTACGGCCTCGCTTTCCTTATCAGCCCCTATAACTGCTTTGCTGCTTAAAATAAAGCTGCCTTTTTGTTCGGTTAAATGTAATGGCTGGGGGATAATATGTAACTGGGCTTTCACAGTCACAGATATGCAAGTGCTTATAAAAATCGCGGTTAAATATTTTATGCTGATGTTGTTCATTTTCGATATTATGTCAAAACTGCTAAACGGATTTAATCCCATCAGCTTTTTTTGCCCGGAACTTTTAGCGTATACACAAAATGGTAAGTACCCGATACTACGTTCATTTGTTCATCGTTACCCACTTTTTTAATTTCGGTTATCTCATCTTCGGTGTTAATATCCAGCCCGCCTTCGGTGATCTGATCGGTTACCGAAGGCAAAATAACCTGCGCCGTTGTATTTGGCGGCACCACAATATCCAGGGTAAAGATGCCATTATCAATACTCCATGCCGATTTTATTTTGCCATACAACGTTTCCAGTTCGGCCTGCGCGCTGGTTAATTTACCGCCCGGTTTTGGCGCTATAATGATTTTGTGAAAACCCGGATCGGTCTCATCTGTATTGATGCCGGCAATAACCCGGTACATCCAATCGCCTATGGCGCCATAGGCGTAATGGTTAAAGGAGTTCATTTCGGGGTCTTCAAAGCTGCCATCGGGCTTAATGCCATCCCAGCGTTCCCAAATGGTGGTAGCGCCGTTTTTAACCGGGTATAACCATGATGGGTACGATTCTTTCATCAGCAGGTCGTAAGCAATTTCGGTAAACCCGAAGCGGCTCAAAACATGGCAAATGTAGGGTGTGCCTAAAAAGCCGGTGGTGATGTGCTCGTCATAATCATCAATATTTTTTACCAGCCTTTTTGCCGCCGATACCCTTAAGTTTTCGGGCAGTAAATCAAAATTCAATGCCAGCACGTAGGATGTTTGTGTACCCGATATCATGCGCCCGTTAGGCGTTACATACTCGCTGTTAAACGCTTTTTTGATATTATACAGCAGCTGAGAATATTTTTGTACATCATCGCTTTTGCCTAATACCTTGGCGGCATTAATGAGCAATTGGGTTGAGTGGGCATAAAACGCCTGTGCTATCAGGTTTTTATCGGTCAGGGCGGCGCCATCTTCATAATTGGTGCCGGCGTAAAACAGCCAGTCGCCAAAGTGGTTGCCGGTATCCCACAGGTAATTGCGGCTATGCTGTTGAATATAACCCACCCAGGCCTTCATACTTTCGTATTGCTGCTGCAATACCTGTTTATCGTTATAAGCCAGGTAAATATTCCAGGGGCCTATGGTGGCCACATCGCTCCAGCCGGACGCGGCCGACGAAGCGCTATCCAGCATATTGGGTATCACGTAGGGCACCGCGCCATCTTTATGCTGATCGGCGGTTAAATCTTTCAGCCATTTGGTATAAAAACCGGCCACATCCATATTAAAAGTGGCGGTACGGCAAAAGGCCTGTGCATCCCCCGTCCAGCCCATGCGTTCATCGCGCTGGGGGCAATCGGTAGGCACATCAATAAAGTTTCCTTTTTGTCCCCATTGAATATTGTGCTGTAACTGGTTAACCAAAGGGTTTGAGGTGGAAAATTTGCCCGTTTGTGCCATATCCGAGTAAACGGCATAAGCAGCTAAATTGGTTGAATCCAGCGGACCGGTATAACCCACAACCTTTAAAAACCTGAACCCCTGGAAAGTGAAATGAGGTTCGAAAGTGGCAAGGCTGTCATCTTTAAAAACATAGGTAATTTCCTGTTTGGCCGTACGCAGGTTTTTGGTGTAAAAGTTTCCTTTTTGATCCAGCACTTCAGCATGGTAAAGCCTCACGGTATCGCCGGCTTTTGCTTTCAGTTTAAATTGCGCCCAGCCTACCAGGTTTTGTCCAAAGTCAACTACCCGCTCGCCTGCGGGTGTGGTAAATACCTTAAGGGGTAAAAACTTCTCGTGTTTTTTTACAGTCGGGCCGGCGGTGGCAATCAGGTTATTTTTTATGGTCGAATCTGTTTTAACCGTATCCCAGCCAATATCTTTATAAAGGGGACTTGTCCAGCCTTTTTTTTCCGCGCGGGCGTCATAAACCTCGCCATCAAAAAAAGATGACGAGCGTATTGGCCCATAAGTTACCTTCCAGCTTTTATCCGAATTAATGATCTCCCGCTTGCCATTGGTATACACTAATTCCAACTGACAAAGCAGGGCCAATTTATTGCCGTAAACATTCTTTTTGCGGTTATAGGTATATCCCCTGTACCAGCCGTCGCCAACGGTTACGCCAATGGCGTTATCGCCTTTTAGCATATTAGCGGTAACATCATACACATTATATTGCAGACGTTTATTATAGCTTGTCCAGCCAGGGGCAAAATAATCGTTACCAACACGCTTGCCGTTTATTTGCGCTTCAAAAACACCATGCGCGGTGATGTATAAGTGTGCCGCGCGTACTTTTTTATCTAACTTAAAACTTTTACGGAACATTGGCGCCGGCCCGCCGGTGGTGTCAGACACATAAGTATCCTGGATCCATTTGGCCGACCAGTCGGCAGGGTTTAACAACCCCATTTTCCAAAAGTTGACCATGCACCAGGGGCTTACCCGGCTTTTGTTATCCCACACCCTAACCTGCCAGTAAACTTTTTGGCGCGAAGCAAGCATAGGCCCGCCATAATATACCTGGACAGATTGAGCGGAATAGATGCGACCGGTGCCCCAGATGATATCCTTGCCTTTAGTTAACGATACGGCGTTGCTGCCTACTCTTATTTCATAGGATGTTTGCTGAATGTCGCGCTCCTGGCATACCAGTTTCCAACTCAGGCGAGGATTGGCGACGGCGACCGATATGGGATTGGTTTTGTATTCGCAAATAAGGTTATCAACTGTGAGCGGCGGCGGCGGTAATGGCTTAACCTGGGAAAAACTGCTGAAAGAAAGAAAAACTAACAAAACGATATTTAAGCATACTTTTTTGAGCACCCTTATTTGTTGAGTATAATTCATGTACTAAATATAGCTTTAGAACGTTTTTTGTTTTAAATACCATACATATTTTAGCTATAAAACAGTAAAATGATGTGGTAATCGCATTATTATGTCAATAAACGGAAAAAGCCCCGCAAAAGTTTCGCGGGGCCAAAAAAGTAATAATTAATGCTCCAGCGTTCCTTCGGTTAGCGGATATTGGAAAAGCAGGCGAATATTGGCATATGCCGCGGAGTTAACATTCCAGTAAGGTTTTTTAAAGGCTTTTTCGCGGACGCCGTGGGCTGTCATTATAGCAACCGCCTTGCCGGTACGTAAAAGATCAAACCAGCGGTGGTTTTCAAACGCCAGTTCAACCTGCCTTTCATGCGCTATGGCATCGCGAAAAGCATCCTGGCCCGAAACATTTAATGCAGGATCGGCATTCCCAACAGATTTAGCTGCAAGGCCGGCGCGTTCGCGTACCAGGTTTAAGTATTTAAAAGCATCGCCGCCACCTGCAAAGCCTTGCTCGTTAAGGCATTCAGCCAGCATCAGGTAAACATCGGAATAGCGATATACCGGGAAATTTTTGCCGGTTACACCCTGCACGGCGCTGGTGGTTGCAAACTTTTTAATAAACGGCAAATCCATACCGTACTCATCAGATGTAAATTCAATTAACGAAGCATCTTTGCGGTTGTCGCCATCTTCGTAGGCGTTAACGAGGTCCTGGGTTGGAATATTCCAGCCGTTTTGTGCGCCGTTGGCTATCTCAAAGCCGGTTACATCCGAGTCGTAATAATCCCATGGAATAAAAGTATCTACAAAATCGCTGCCCAAACCGTTGGAGCCTTCAATATATTGGATTTCGAATATCGACTCGCGGCCGTTCTCTTTATTATTATCAAAATTATCAGCATAGTCGGCATTCAAACCATAAGCATTGGATGCAATAACACTACGCAAAAGTGGAATAGCCAGGTCAAATTTTTTCCGGGTCATGTACACCTCGGCAAGCATGGTTTCGGCGGTTCCTTTGGTTACCCTGCCTTTATTGGCCGCACCGGCATAGGTTACCGGCAGTTTGGCAACTGCAGCCTGCGCATCGGCAATAATAGCGGCGTAAACGGCATCTACTTCGGCCTTGGTTGCTACCTTGTAAGCCTCGCTTACTGATGCTACCTCGTTAAGTACCAGCGGCACCCTGCCAAACATACGCACCAGGTTAAAATAGTTAAAAGCGCGTAAAAAGCTGGCCTGCCCGCCTATGGTATCGGTAACAGCGGCATCCAGTTTAGCCCCCGGTAACCTGGCCAAAATGGCATTGCAACGGCCTATGCCTGTATAGCTGGCGCTAAAAAAAGCGCCTATCATATCGTTATTATTTAGCTCCCTGAATTCGTCAATCTCTTCTTTATTGGTACCCGAACGGTCATAAGGGTTATACTCGTATGATGTATTATCAGACCGCATTTCGCCCATTGCCCAAAAACTGCCATTATACAGGCCCTGCAATGGCGCGTATGCCCCGTTAATGGCCTGTGTAAACTGGGCCTGTGTTTTAAAAAAGTTGGTTGTATTTTGTGTATTGGCAGGCTGAAGGTTAAGATAATCTTTTTTACAGCCCCAGAGCCCACATGTGGTAAGTACCAGGAAAACGTATATGTATTTTTTCATGATTTCAGTTGTTATGGTTTCACCATCGTTAGTTTGAATACGCATTTTCAATTAAAATGTCACGTTACATCCCAATGTGTAAATTGCCGAAACAGGGTAGCCCGTAAAATTTACGTTGGGCGAAAGCGACCTGTTACCCTGCTGTCCTTCTATGCCTACCTCGGGGTTGCCGCCTTTATAGCCGGTTAGCAGTATGGCGTTTTGGGCACTGAAATACACCCTGAAATTTCTGGTGAACTTTGTTTTAAAATTGTATCCAAAATCGATGTTTTTAACTGCCAGGTACGAGTTATTTTCAACCCAGTACGATGGGTAATAATCGCGCGCAAGGTTGGTGTTTGAGACAGTAGTTGGCAATATGCCATCGCCGGGATTGCTTGCCGACCGCCAGCGGCGAATAACCGACTCCTCCACATTAAAAACACCATCTAAATTGGTTGTAAACTGCTTGTACATATTAAATACATGCCCGCCAACCGAACCCGCCGTAATGATATTCAGATCGAATTTTTTGTAAGAGAAATGATTGCTAAAACCAAATGTAAATTTGGGCCAGGGGTTACCTATGTTGGTTTGGTCCTGCCCGTCAATTACACCATCGTTATTGATATCCTTGTACCTGATGTTGCCAACCTGTTCGCCATCAAAATGGGGATATTTGTCAAGCTCGGCCTGGTTTTGAAATATGCCTTCAAAAATATAACCGTAAAACTGGCCTAAGGGCAGGCCTACTTTGGTAATACTTGTGGGGTTGTCGTTTTTAGGCGCATCGTAAATGTATGGTGTGGGGCCTAAATCAAGCACCTTATTACGGTTAAACGACATGTTAAGATCAGTTGACCAGTTGAAGTTACGGCCAACGATGTTTTTTGTGGTTAACGTAAATTCCCATCCGCGGTTACGTACATTACCCACATTTGATAAAGCGTAACCATAGCCGGAAACTATAGGAATTGGGATATACTGCAGCATCCGCTGTGTATACCTGTTATAATATTCGGCAATTAAATAAACGCGGCCTTTAAACAGCGATACATCCATGCCTATATCCAGCTGTTTGGTGGTTTCCCAGCCAAGCTCGGTATTGCCAATCTGGTCGGTTATTGAAGCCCCCGGGGCAAGCCCGCCGCCAAATGTATAATTGGCCACGTCAACAACAGGGATATAATCATAGTTCCCCACATCGTTATTACCTGCAAGGCCGTAGCTTGCGGTAAACTTAACCTGTTCAACCGCCGCTATTTTAGGAAAAAAAGACTCGTCGGAAATGCGCCACCCGCCAGATACCGAGGGGAAGGTACCCCAGCGGTGCCCGGACGCAAACCTTGATGAACCATCGCGGCGAATAGACCCGCTTAACAGGTATTTATCTTTATAGGCATAATTTACCCGGCCAATTAACGATTGCAAACGCCACTCGGCATCGCCTGCATCAGCGGTAATTATAGTTGCATTGGCAACAGACCGTATGGCATCATCAGGAAAGCCGGTGCCGAAGGTAAAACGATCATGTGAGTTTTCCTGCTGAATGGAGTAATCGGCCAGTACGGTTAGCGTATGGCTGCCCCAGGTTTTTTTGTAGTTAATGCTGTTTTCATTGAGCCAGTTAAAAACATTTTGCGAGGTGAATGAGGCTACTGCTTTTTGCTGGTTACCATCGCGATTTGGAACATTGAACCCACCCAGGTATGATGGCCTGTAATAATCCTGCGATTTGGTTTGATAGTCGACACCGAATGTTGATTTTATATTAAGCCCTTTAATAATTTCATAATCAACATAAGTGTTGGCAAGGGCCCTAAATTCGTTGCGCTTGTTGGTTGTATTTACAAGCGAGCTTACCGGGTTATTATTTTGAAAAGTACCCGGCGAACCAATAACGTTGGTATATGATCCATCAGGTTGTTTCACCGGCACAAGCGGGCTTTCCAGGTAAGCCTGGCTTAACGCCGCCGAAAGAAAGTGGCCATCTGTTTCCTGTAAATTCCTGAAGCTGTAGGTGGGCGCTATATTTAATCCTACGGTTAAACCCTTAGCTATATCGGCATCAATTGTAGCCTTTAACGAATAGCGTTTAAAAGCGGTATTCAGCACGGTACCTTGCTGGTTAAAATACCCCAATGAAAACAGCGACCGTACTTTTTCGGTACCGTTAGCTACGGTAACATCGTAATTTTGCATCGGTGCAACGCGGGTTACGGCGTCAAACCAATCGGTGCCTTTGCCAAGCGACTGGGGATTCTTATACGCATCGGGTATAGGATTATTGGTACCGTTAACCGCGTTTGCATCCTGGATAGCTTCTGTGCGCCATTGGGCAAATTCGGCGGCCGTCATCATTTTAAGTTTGCTTTTAGGCAATACCGATTGCAGGCCGGTTGAAGTGTTTACCGTAACAGACGATTCTCCTTTTTTTGCCCGCCTGGTGGTTATCAGGATAACACCGTTTGCCCCGCGCGAACCATATATGGCGGTTGACGCGGCATCTTTAAGTACGCTTATATTTTCGATATCATCGGGGTTAATGGTACTTAAGGGATTTGAATATTGATCGAAACCGGGAGAAAGCGGAAAACCATCCACCACATATAATGGATTGTCACCGGCACCCACTGAACCGGCGCCACGAATATTTACCGCAACACCGCCACCCGGCGTGCCTGTAACCTGGTTTACTGTAACCCCGGCCAGTTGCCCTGCCAGTTTCAGATCAAGGCTGGCAGCTTTTATCTCCTTAATATTGGCCATTTTTACGGTTCCAACGGCGCCGGTAACGTTTTTACGTTCCTGGTTGCCGTATCCCACTACTACAACCTCGCTCATTTGCTGGTTATCTTCATCAAGGGATACATTGATAACCGCCCGTTTGCTAACAGGCTCTTCTTTGGTTTTAAATCCCACAAACCTGAAAACCAGCACCGCATTATCATCAACCTGGATGCTGTATTTACCATCGGCCCCGCTTATTACACCTGTATTTGAACCTTTAATGGTAATGCTTACACCAGGTAATGGTTGTTTGGTATTATCAAGCACCTGCCCGGTAACGGCTATTTTATCGGGCACCGCTGCGCGCTCTTCCTTTTTATTTACAATAATGGTTTTGTTATCAATTGTGTAGGTAAAAGGTTCGTCTTTAAAACACTCACGCAGCGCTTCTTCAAGGGTGGCATTTTTTAACGAAAGCGTAACCGGTTTAGCCTCCTTAATTTCTTTGTACTTGTAAAAAAAATAAAAACCGCTTTGTTTTTCAATCGCGGTAAATACTTTATCAATAGCGGTATTGCTGGTGCTTAGCGTTATAGTTTGCGAGTAACTTTTGGCGCTAAGCTGTAAACAGCCAATCATAATCAGGATAACCGTTAACTTCATTGTCAAAAACAGTTTGGAGGTTGATGTTTGGGGTACATAAAATACTTTACCCCTAAAGTTTAATTGCATAACTTCGTTGTGTTTTGGGTGAATGCGTCTGTTAAGGAAACTCAGTAAAAGCTTAGCCCATACATTTTAGCCGGGAGTATTGCAGTACTCCCGGCATTTTTCATGGGTAAGGTAGTTGTAGGGTGTTAATGGAGATGTATGTTTTTTTTCATAGGTAGCTGTTTTTTTTGTTAGGGTAAATATTAACAACTGATATGGTTAAGGTGATACTGTTATCTTTTTATCTTCAACTTTAAAATGCACATGGCTAAGCTCCAGGACGTGCAGTACCTGCGATAGCTTCACATTACGTTCAATCCGGCCCATAAATTCGTCGTCAGACACTTTGCCGTTGTAAACCACATCGATGTTGTACCAACGCGAAAGTTGTTTCATGATATCCCTGATACTGGCCCGGTTAAAATCAAAAAAACCGTTTTTCCACGCGACGGCCCTTTCGGCATCTACTTCAACAATCCGGATATTATCGCCTTTAACAATACCCTGCTCATCTGGTTTTAGCAAACTGTGGTTATTGCCGCTGGTTAATTGAACCGATCCTTCCAGCAAAGTTGTTTTGATGTTGTCCTCGTCGGCGTAGGCATTAATGTTAAAATGGGTACCCAATACTTTTACATTAAGCGCGTTAACTTTTACCGTGAATGGTTTTAACGCGTTTTTAGCCACCTCAAAATAGGCTTCGCCGGTTAACTCTACATCACGTTGGCTGTCGGTAAATGCCGTGGGGAATTTTAATGATGATGCTGCGTTGAGCCAAATTTTGCTACCATCGGGCAATATAACCTGGTACTGGCCACCACGCGGCGTGCTGATAGTATTATAAGCTACAGGGCCATTTGCCCCTGAAGCCTTGCCGCCTTCAACCTGGTAAACCAGTTGCCCATCTTTAGTTTTTTTAATGCTGATGTTGCCTTTTTTGGCAAGGGTGCCGATCCTTGCAGAATCGAGCACCACTTTTTCGCCATTATCTAAGGTTAGGACTGCTTCATTTTTACCGGGGTCGGCATCGTGCTTAACCACCGTTTTGTTTTTTGCCGCGATGTTATCTTTTGCAACATGCTGCATGCAATAATACACTCCGCCGCTGATGACCATAAGGCCGACTACCGCCGCAGCGACATTTCTGAAAGCAAAGATTTTGAATACTTTAGGTTGATGCTTTGCTGACGATTGCCGCACAGCCGATTGCAAACGTTGCAGCATTTTATCTTCCAGGTCTTGCTTTACGCCCAGGGTTTGCTCGTCCCAATCATTATTGATTTGGGCATTGTCAAACAATTCCATTAATAGTTGCACCTCATCGGCAGTAGCCTGCCCGTTAAGGTATTTATCAATTAATTGTTGAAATTCCTGTTTTTGCACAACCTGGTTTTTATAGTGAGAGTATAAAAACGGGGGTATCCCCTACGTGGGAAGAAAAAAAAATAAAATTGATTCATTCCAATCAATCTCCACCACGTATATTTGTTAAAAGAACACGTATCATGACAACAAAGCTTACGTTAACAGTCGAGGAAAGCACTATTCAAAAAGCAAAATCCTACGCAAAAAACACAGGTAGGAGTTTGTCTGAAATAATTGAAAACTATCTTGAAACACTTACGGAAGAACATGTGAATAAAGAGTTGTTATCTCCTAAATTGAAAAAGTTAGTAGGAATTGTTAAACTACCTGCCGATTTCGATGAAAAGAAAGAACTAAGGACTTATTTTGAGAATAAGCATTTATGAAGTCCGTATTTGTCGACACCAATATTTTGATCGATCTTTTGGTAGAAAGGCCACCATTCAGCAAATTCGCTGTCGCGATATTTGAGCTGGCCGAAAAAAATAAAGTCAAACTATATACATCTTCTCATTCATTTGCAACCACTCATTATTTATTAAAGAAGCACATACAAGAAACAACGTTGAGGGAGACTCTGTTTTCTTTGTTGGATTTGATCGAACTCATTCCTGTTGATCTATCCATTGTTAAAAAAAGTCTGTTATCGAAGCATAAAGATTTTGAAGATGCTATTCAGATATTAGCAGCACATTCCATCAATAGCATAGATTTTATAGTAACCAGAAATTTGAAGGATTTCAAAGATGCCGGGATGGCAGTTCTTCCGCCAGATGAACTATTGACGCAATTGTAAGCTATCTAAATATTCCCAAACAAGGCCAGGTATCACAAACATCTGGCATTAAAAACATGCTTGATAAACCCCATCTACAACAAAAACAAAGTCCCTAATGAAGTACGCAATTGCTTAAGCGCTTTGGTCAAATGATTTTCGACTGTTTTGGTAGATATATTGAGCCTTGAGGCAATTTGTTTATGGGTTAAATACTCTTCGCGGCTAAGCTTGTAAACTTCCCGGCATTTTTCGGGTAGCGTTTCGACTACCGAATTTACCTGTGAAACCAGCTCTTTGTATTCTAAATTTTCATGGGTGGCAGGGCTTTGCAAACGGTTGGCAAGGGCATCAAACACATCGCTTGTTACAACCCCGGCACGAATTTGCCTGTAAACTTCATAGCGGATGGATGCATACAGGTATGCTTTTAACGATACGACTATCTCGATATCATCCCTGCTATTCCAAAGCTTAATGAACAGCTCCTGGATAACATCTTCGCAGGCCTGCTTGTCTTTTAAAACATTATAGGCCGATAGAAACAATTGTTGCCAGTATTTTTTGTAGATAGCAGTCAACGCACTTTCATCCCCCGACTTTAACCGGTCGATCAATTGCACATCGCTTATAGCTACCTTTTCTGCCATCCTGAAAGGGGGTTAACATAGAATTGCGATAAATTTAGCAAAAATTAACTGTTGATATAAATTATGGCATAAATCAATCGCAATCGCAGGAGTTGTAAAGCATTAATTTACCGCCAATCCCGGGTTTCAACCATCATTTGGCATCGTGAAAAATGATGCCCATGCTACGCCGCCTGCCATTTGTAATCTCGGCTATGCCGTGCTTCATATTTACCCGGTGGTACCCTTTGTTGCCTTTTGCAGGGCGATAACTGGTGGTAAATAATATCATATCGCCCTTGCCGGGTTTTAACACCGCGGCCCTTGATTGTTCGCGCGGTTTTTGCTCCAATAAAATAAATTCGCCGCCCTCGTAATCTACGCCGGGTTCATCCAAAATAAAAACCGATTGTATAGGGAAAAATACCTCGCCATACAAATCCTGGTGCATGGCATTGTAACCGCCTTCGGCGTATTGCAGTATCAAGGGGGTTGGGCGCAATTGGTCATGCTGATGGCAATACTGTAGCAATTCATCTAAAGTATCGGCAAAACGCGTGGACTTATTTAGCAGTTCCATCCAGTTATTGGCGATAGGCGCAAGGTGGGGATAAACGTGCTGCCGCAACTGCTGAACAATTACCGGCAGCGGATATTTGAAATACTTATACTCGCCCCGGCCATAATGGTGTCGTTCCATCACTATGGTTTTGCGGTAAAGCGCATCATCAATATATTGATTAGCCAAGCTTGCGCATTCATCAGCAGTTAACACGCTTTTTACTACAGCATACCCACGGGCATCCATATCTGTCTTAATATCATCCCAGTTTAGACTTGTAATTCGTTCCTTAATTTCCATCACCTTTTATATTGATACAGATTGATTAACCATTGCCGCCTCCCAGCCTATAATAGCCGATTTACGGGTTGCGCCCCAATGGTACTGACCAGATTCGCCCGTTGACCGGATAACCCGGTGGCAAGGAATCAAAAATGCTACCGGGTTGGCCCCTATGGCGCTGCCTACTGCCCTGCCGGCATTGGGCAATTGTATTTTTTGCGAAATATCGCCATAGCTGCATAGCCCGCCCATTGGTATTTTAAGCAAGGCTTCCCACACCTTTAATTGAAAACCGCTGCCCTTTAAATGCAATTTAATTGCCGGCAATTGCGACCAGTCTTTTTTAAAGATATGCAAAACATCCTGTTGCATCATATCAACTACCTGTGTATATGCCGCATTAGGAAAATGCTGTTTAAGCTGATCCAAAGCATCGGCATGATCATCGGCAAAAGCCATGTAGCAGATGCCTTTAGGGGTTGATGCCACTATGATATTGCCAAAGGGGCTTTGGGCGAAGCTGTAGTTTATGCTCAACTCTTTTCCGCCGTTTTTGTACTCCGCAGGCGTCATGCCTTCAATGTTGACGAACAGATCATGCAAACGGCCTGTACCCGACAGGCCTGTTTCAAAAGCGGTATCAAACAAGGTGGCCTGTTTATCTTTTAAAATACCTTTGGCATAATCCAGGCTCAGGTATTGTAAAAACTTTTTGGGGCTGATGCCTACCCAATCGGTAAACAAACGCTGAAAATGAAAGGGGCTCAGGTTAACCTTTTCGGCCACCTCATCTAAATTGGGCTGGGTTTTAAAATTGAGCTTTATGTAATTTATTGCCTCGGCAATACGTTCGTAATTAATATTTTCCTGTGTGTTCATAATCTTATTTATTATTTACAAACAAATGTAGGCTGATAATAAACGGCATAAAACCCGGAACTTGCGGATGTTGGCAGCCCCCCTCTAAATCTCCCCCGGGAGGGGAGACTTATCAATTACGAATATCTTAACAGGATGAATACGTAAATCGGCCTTAATAATCCAAACTTAAGCATTGTTTGACAATATTTTTTCTGCATACCGCGCGTCCCTTGTTTAAAAGCCGATATCTTTTATATTTACTTTTTTAACAATAATAGCCTATGGATCCGGCGCAATTTTACAGTTTTAAGGTGTGGCTAACTATGGTGATTATCGCCCCGGTACTACAAGCCCTTATCAGCCAGTTTTTCTTTCACACAGGCACTATACTATCTATCGCCTTTATTAAAGATTATCCATTGTCGGTTGGCGTGTTAATGGTATTAACCTGCCCGCTGGGCGCGTTGCTTACTTTTATCATTCCTCGCATGGCCAGGGAATCAACGGCTATGGCAGTTAAGCAACGGGTTTCAATCGCCCTGGGTATTGTTATTGTTTTGGTGTTTATAGGCGCATCTGTCGCTAAAAATGCTTATTCGCCATTTGAGTTATCGGTCATGCTGCTGCCATTTTTACTGCCATTACTATTGGGCGTTTGGATTTGCCGGCTGGATTTGGAAGAAGAAGGCTATGAGGACGAGGAGGAAGAAGAAACTGCATCCTGAACAGGTCACGATTTTATATCTTACCAAAAAAGTGACAACCACAACCCAGTCCCAATGCTAAAAGCTTTTTTTCCGGCAATTAGCTTTCTGCTTTAGGCCTTCGGCTTTTAGCTTGTATCTATTTTACAAAACAGTGTGGTTACAATCAATGTTACTTACCATATTTGTACCAAACAAAAACGTATGCCGCATCTATTCTCACCGCTTAAAATAAAGAACATCGAACTAAAAAACCGCATCGTAGTATCGCCTATGTGCGAGTACTCCAGCGAAGACGGTTTCGCTAACGACTGGCACCTGGTACACCTGGGCGGCATGGCTGTTGGCGGCGCGGCTTTAATTATCACTGAAGCCACCGCAGTATCGCCGGAAGGCCGCATTTCGTCTGCCGACCTTGGCCTTTATAAAGATGAACATATTACTAAACTAAAACAGATTACGGACTTTTTGCACGCCCATGGAGCATATGCGGGCACACAGCTGGCACATGCCGGGCGCAAGGCCAGCCATATGCAGCCGTGGCTGGGTGGCAAACAAATACCGTCACATGAGCCTAACGGATGGAAATCATATGCACCAAGCCCCATCGCTTTTACCGACAGTGAAGAGGCGCCTTTAGAACTGGATAAAGCCGGCATCGAAAAAATTAAAGCTGACTTTAAAGCCGCTGCTGCAAGAGCTTTGGCCGCAGGTTTTGACGTGATTGAACTGCATGGCGCTCACGGTTATTTACTGCACGAGTTTTTATCGCCTGCAAGTAATAAACGTACGGATGAATACGGAGGCTCGTTTGAGAACCGGATCCGTTTTTTGCTGGAAGTAATTGAAAGTGTGCAGGAGGTTTGGCCAGCAGAAAACCCACTGTTTGTACGCATATCGGCAACTGAATGGACGGAAGGCGCCTGGACAGCCGATGACTCGGTAGCGCTGGCCAAAATATTAAAAAATAAAGGTATCGACCTTATTGACTGCTCGACGGGCGGCAACATCGCTGGTGTTAAAATAGCGTTAAAACCAGGTTACCAGGTTGAATTTGCAGAGAAAGTTAAAAAAGAAAGCGGTATACTTACCGGAGCAGTTGGTTTGATAACCAAACCCCACCAGGCTGATGAAATTATACAGGAAGGCGAAGCCGATGTTGTATTTATAGCCCGCGAAATGCTGCGCGACCCGCATTTTGCTTTACGTGCCGCCCACGAACTGGGTCATGAAGTAGAATGGCCGGCCCAGTACGTGCGGGCGAAATGGTAGTTTGAAGAAGAATCAAGAGACAAGAATCAAGAGTTAAGACACATCAACACACAACCACAAACAATAAAAACCACAAATTATGAAACGTACAGCAAACGCCCATTGGAATGGCACTTTACAAGCCGGCAGCGGAGAAATTACTACCCAAAGTACCGTGCTTAACAAAACCCAATACTCTTTTAAAACCCGTTTTGCCGATGGTATTGGCACCAACCCGGAAGAACTGATTGCCGCCGCCCATGCAGGCTGTTTCACTATGGCTGTTGGCGCTGCCCTATCACAAGCCGGCTTTACCCCTGGCGACCTGACCACCGATGCCATCCTTGAACTGGACATGCAGGCCCTAAGCATCACCGGTATTCATTTAGACCTGAAAGCATCGGTTATTGATGGTGTTGACGAGGCCAAATTTAAAGCCATCGCTGAAGACGCAAAAGCAAATTGTATTATATCAAAAGCGTTAAGCGTGCCATTTACTTTGAATGTTACTTACGCTTAAGTAAATATAAATTTACAACAAAGCCCCTGCAAACTTTATGTTAGCGAGGGCTTTGTTGTTTAAAGAGTTGTCAATAGAAGCCTGTCGAACCATGGTGGGCGAAGGCCTCTCCGCACGGGCGTTTGACAGGCTCATCTGACACCCGCCACTTCGAAAATGTAATACGTCATGGGTAGTGGTAAAATTTCGCAAAACTCTGAAGGAAGAATGACAACGATTTAATCCCCAATGTCATGCTGAACTTGTTTCAGCACCCCACATGCTAAGTGTACTTCATGCGGGTCACCTGTCCTGTGGGGTCCCGAAACAAGTTCGGGATGACTTCCGTTTTTCAACTTGTCATGCTGAGGAACGAAGCATCTATCCGCGAACTTTTCTATCGGCCATGCACAGCTGATAGATCCTTCGTTCCTCAGGATGACAGGAAAATTAACTATGTCATAGGTAACTTATTTCTGCACAACTCCCCGTTACTTCTGTATCAACACCAATAACTCCTGTGGCGTTTGGTAAGTGGCGCCCTTGTATTCAAGGGCCTTTGCGCCCACACATACTGTATCTATTGCGTTGCTTACATGGGTAATAAGAATCTGCCCCCGTACGTCGGGCTGAACGCCTTCGCCGGCCGGTTTCATGCCGTCGAGCAAGTGCATCACACTATCAATGGCTGCCGGTTTCGTAAAAATCTTAATCCTGCTGGACGGAAAATAATAGCTGAATTTATCACAGGGGATCCTGAACTGTGTTTCGCGGCCCAGCTCCGTAAACTTAAAGCGGATACTTTGAACGGCATCGGCAGGATTGGGTTTGCAGGCAGGCAAGGCAAAAATCGCCAGGAGGATAATTACTGTACTTAACTTTTTCATGATATATTGATCTGTAAATTACTTTGGCTGACCGGTATAATCCGTTTTTTTGAAAATTACGCGCTTTGGAACTATTACGTAAATATCATCTTTATAGGGAATATATATGTCCGCGTTCTCAGTTTGGCAAATATCAATAGCGGTAATAAAAGCCTGGTATTTGGCAGTATTCCAGAAATGGAAATCTATCCCCCTTTCAGTATCTCCTGAAGCCAACATTTTTCTGATTTCAAGGCGGGCGAAATCGAGGCGGGCTTTATCGCCAATTTCGTTGCCATCTAAATTTATTCGCAGATAGTTTCTGACCGGCGGAAATTCCATTTGAAGCCGCTTTGGTAACCTGTTATTCCAACCAGGGCTCCACACTGCTATATCAATAGCACTGTAATGTACAAATGCTTTATGCTGCTTTAGGTAAACGATGCAAAATAGAGGCAGCAATATTAAGCTGATCATTCCGGGTGAGTAAATGATACTTTTGCGCTGAGTTAAGGTTAAAATTTTCATGGTTTAGCTATCATTAATGACAATATTTTCTTTTCAACCCGGTAGCTGCAGTATAATCCAACGCTTCAGATTTTAGTATGTTATTACATGCCTCATCTATATTACCGAGCATAATCTGGCACAAGGCCATTTTATAATAAAGATCGCCCTGGGCATAGTTTTTTAACGCTTTATCAAAATTAAACAGGGCAAGGTTAAAATCGCCTTGATACATAGCATCGGTTCCCAATTGTGCATACCGTTGATAAACTGAGTATTTTGAATAGTTTGTAAAACGAATTTCCGTTTTCATTTGTACGTTAACAGCCTTGCCTTTAAAAGTTGCCGGAATCCATTTCTTTTTATTTTTTTCAAATACCTTGTTAAACTGTCTGTCAAATTCGCGGTTAATCCCATTTATAATTTGCAGGCCTACTGCCTCGCCTGCCTCATTAATTGTAAAAACTGCCAAAAAGTGATCGTTTATAGGGGTTTGCCTCTGTAATCCTTTAACCGCATCTGACACTAATTGACTAAACCCTTCATCTTCTTTAAATCCAGCGTAAATTTTTTCGCTCGCTCTATAAAGTGTGTCTGTCCCAGTCACCGAAACTACATCATTGACCGTTAACGGAATTGCTTTTTGATACACCGGCTCAGCTGCAAAGTAGTATTTTAAACAATTTGGATTGTCGAACTTGTCGTTAATCCATTGTGTAAAAATCAGCGAATCTTTGGTTAATTTATTTATATACACAAGATTTGCACCATATTGTAAAGTATCACCATTCAACACAAAGGGAAAACTACCACCCTTATAATCGTAACTATATGCTAATGCAAATTTGCCGTCTTGGCTAAAGCTAAATTTTAGATATTCGAATTTCCTGGTATCGTCGTCAGTTAGCTCTTTGCCACTTTGATATGTTAACCTGGTTTTTATCCAATTGCCATACAATAGGTTTTTAGTCTGCGCTATTGATGTTAAATACGCAAATACAAGTACAAGGGTCAAAAGGGGTTTCATGAAATAATATTGTGATTTGGTTTACTTCAAAGATAGCAACAGAATCAAGAATCAAACAAGATAAGTTAGGCGAATTTTTCTGACACATCAACACGAATTCCATCAATCACACCAATCAAAAAGTTCCCCCTTCAGGGGGTTAGGGGCTGCTACTTCAATACATCCAATACCCTGAACATCTTCTCCTTTATTCCCCTGCTCGATCCGCTGAAGTTATTGACCATGATGGCAAAGCAAAGTTCGCGGCCGTTATGGGTTTGGTAACCGGCATAGCAAAGTACGCTGTTGATACTGCCGCTTTTCATTTTCATATCGTTATATACGGGCAGGCTTTCGTACAGATCAGAAAACCAGCTTTCCTTTTTGGCCGATTGCAGGATGCGGGCCATGGTATTGGTGCTTACCCTGTCGCCGGGCGACAGGCCACTGCCATCGTAAGTGTTCATACTATTGGCATCAATTCCCCTGGCCTGCCAGAATTTTTGTACTTCCTCTACCCCGTTTGTGGTGGTAGGTTTACGGCCCTGTTTCCAGGCGATGGTTTTAAGCAGTTGCTCGGCATACAGGTTAACGCTTTTTTGGTTGAGCCAGTAAATGATCCTGCTCAATGGCGGCGATTGGATAGCGGTGAGATTTTTGGTAATCAAAGGCGCTTTTAATCCTTTTGCCGTTAATGTTGCAACTGACTCAGGATCGTACCCCACTCCAATACCTAATTTCTTCAACGTATCCGACAAACGCAAAGCCGCATCATAAGCGGCATCGGGCGTGGCGGCCGAAATGCTTTTTTTATCTTTATCAATTGCGTAGCTGCCGCGCAGGTACATCACTTTGCTGCCAACGGGCAAAAAGGCGTAGGCATTATCGCCGCTGCCGGCCGGGCCATTAACCAATTCGCTTTTAAAAGTAAGGTACGATACATTAGGCACAGTGTACGAAACGCCAATAGGGTTGCCCACCGCGCCGGTGCGCAGCTTAATATCAAACTGGTTTTCGCGCCAGCAAAGGCCCGACGTTCCGGCGCCATAGTAGTTGCCAATATCCTGCCATATCCAGCCTTCGGGGATAGATTGGGTGCCGAAAACGCTATCATCGCCAATAATGCGCCCGTTTATTTTTTTGATGCCTGCAGTTTTAAGCGCATCGGCCATTAAGGCAAGTACATGCGCTTCTTTGGTTTGCTCGTACCGCCAGCTGCCGAGGGTTGGGTCGCCCGAGCCTTTGATGATGATATCGCCATTGAGTGTACCATCGGCGGCAATTTCGCCATTGTAGCCCAATTGGGTCTGGTACCTGAAATCGGCGCCTAAAACATTAAAGGCCGTAATACTGGTAATAGTTTTGAGGGTTGATGCCGTAGCCAGCCCCATGTTGGGACTGGCGGCAAATACCTGTTCGCCGGTTTTGGCATCCAAAACAGTGAGCGAAAGCGATGCATAACGGCACTGGCTATCGGCCTGTAACCGGCCAAATGCTGCCGATAATCTTGACTGAAGGTCCTGGGCATAGGCCTGCCCGGTAATTAAAAATAAACTAACTATCAATAACCGCTTCATCCTGCTCTTTAACGTTCCCCTTGGTGATATAATATATCGGGATACCAATTAACACAATACCCAGGCCAAATACCGAATAGGTGCTTTTGTAAATTAGTAACAGGATACAAAACGCAATCCCCATCAAAATATAAATGGCGGGCAACACCGGGTAACCAAAAGCTTTATAAGGTCGCTCCAACCCAGGTTTCTTAACACGTAAAATGTAAATACCGATAATGGTAAGCACATAAAATATTACCACCACTAATGATATCATATCCAGCAAATCGCCATAGCGCCCGCTTAAGCATAGCACTGATGCCAGCGCGGCTTGAATCCATAAACCAAACTCAGGCACCGCAGACTTATTTAACTCACCTGTCCTCTTAAAAAACAAGCCGTCCTTTGCCATAGTGTAATACACCCTGGCGCCTGCCATAATTAAACCGTTGTTACAGCCAAAGGTTGATATCATGATCATCACAGCAATCAGTTTAGTACCAATATCGCCAAAAATAACATGCGATGCAGTTACTGCAACCCTGTCCTTTTCTGCTGTAGCAATTTCATGCAGCGGTAATACGCCTGTGTAAACCACATTGGCTGCCACATAAATAATGGTTACTATCATGGTACCCAAAAACAGGCTCAAGGCTACGTCACGCTTGGGATTACGCATCTCGCCTGCTATAAAAGTTACGTTATTCCACGAATCGCTGCTGAATATCGAACCCACCATAGCCGAAGCAACAGCGCCCAATGCAGCTCCGAGCCCCAATTTGGTAAAAGTGCCATCCTTATTCAGGTTGTGTAAATCCCAGGCATTACTCCAGTTGGCGTGCCATACCTCGGGCTTCAGTGCTACGAAACCAAAAATGATCAACCCGAATAAACTTGCAAGCTTGGTTAATGTAAAAGTGGTTTGTATCAGTTTGCCGCTTTTAACACCGCGGGTATTGATAAAAGTTAATATTAAAATAACGCCGATAGAAACAAGCTGTGCCGCGCTGATTTTTATAAAGCCTTGCTGAAACAGAATGTTATCTTCACTCACCGCCGGTATCAAATACGCCGTAAATTTTGAAAACGCCACCCCAACCGCAGCTATCGTTCCGGTTTGGATCACCGCGAAAAAACTCCAGCCATATAAAAAGGCGATGAGTTTATTGTAGGCTTCTTTAAGGTAAACGTACTGCCCGCCTGCTTTTGGGTACATGCCGCTCAGCTCGCCGTAGCTTAAGGCTGCTGTCAATGTCATAAAACCGGTGATGAGCCAAATGGCTATCAGCCAACCTGCTGAGCCTACATTGCGTACAATGTCGGCAGCAACTATAAATATACCTGAGCCTATCATCGAGCCTGCTACCAGCATGGTGCCATCAAGCAGGCCAAGCTCATGTTTCATTTTGGGTTGTCCGGATTCTTTTGCCATAAATTAAAAAGGGTTTAAAGCCCTAAACTATTCAAAAAACTTTAATATTGACAGGCTATTGTAAAGAAAATAAATTTACTATTTTGCAACCACCAATTAAACCCTGCTATAGCCGGTGTAGTATTGAGTCGTTAGTCTTAAGTCAGTAGTCTTAAGTACTAAAGAAAAAGAAAAAATACTTTTGACTTACGACTGAAGACTTCGTGACTTAGCAACTTACTTTAATAAACCAAATTTGTTACTATGGATTTTTTGAACACTTACTTAATTTACTTAATTCCGGTGTTTGGGCTCATCGGTATAGCCGTTATGGCTGTTAAGGCCGCCTGGGTTACCAAACAAGATGCCGGCGATGGCGACATGGTTACGCTGGCCGGCTACATTGCCGATGGAGCAATGGCCTTTTTACGCGCCGAGTGGAAAGTGCTGGGCGGCTTTGTTGCCGTAGCAGCATTGCTGCTGGCCTGGAGCGGTACTACCGTGGCCACATCGAGCCCGGTAATTGCTGTATCATTCATTATAGGGGCATTTTTATCGGCCTTTGCAGGTTACCTGGGCATGCGCATTGCAACCAAAGCCAATGTGCGTACTACACAGGCCGCCCGTACCAGTTTGGCGCAGGCATTAAAAGTATCATTTACCGGCGGTACCGTAATGGGCCTTGGCGTGGCTGGTTTGGCCATCATTGGTTTAGGATCGCTGTTCATATTATTTTACCAGTTTTATGTAGTTAATGTTGCAGGCAGCACCGTAAATGGCGAGGCTATGGCTAAAGCACTTGATGTGTTGGCCGGCTTTTCGTTAGGTGCCGAATCTATCGCGCTGTTTGCACGTGTAGGCGGTGGTATATATACCAAGGCTGCCGACGTAGGCGCCGACCTTGTAGGTAAAGTTGAAGCGGGTATCCCCGAGGATGACGTGCGTAACCCCGCCACCATTGCCGATAACGTAGGCGATAACGTAGGCGACGTTGCCGGTATGGGCGCCGACTTATTCGGATCATACGTGGCAACTATGCTGGCTACGATGGTTTTGGGTCGCGAAATTGTATCTCATGACGCGTTTGGCGGTATAGCCCCTATCCTGTTGCCAATGGTTATAGCAGGTTTAGGTTTGATATTCTCGATTGTTGGCGCTGCTATGGTGAGGATTAAAAGCGAAACCGACAGCGTGCAAAAAGCACTGAATATAGGCAACTGGGCATCTATCATTTTAACCGCAATAGCCACTTATTTTGTAGTACAATGGATGCTGCCCGAAGGCGAGTTTCACATGGTACGCGATGAGGTTAATGGTGTAGTTAAAGCAGGCATAATTCCGTTTACCAAAAACGGCGTATTCATGTCGATAGTAGTAGGTTTGGTTGTGGGTACTTTAATGTCGATAATTACCGAGTACTATACCGCTATGGGCAAACGCCCGGTACTGAGTATCATCCGCCAGTCGTCTACAGGGCATGCCACCAACATTATTGGTGGCTTATCTATAGGCATGGAATCAACCGTGTTGCCTATCCTGGTATTGGCATCGGGTATTTATGGTTCGTACCATTTTGCAGGTTTATACGGGGTGGCTATTGCCGCTGCAGGTATGATGGCAACAACAGCTATGCAATTAGCAATTGACGCCTTTGGACCAATTGCCGATAACGCCGGTGGTATTGCCGAAATGAGCCGCCTGCCCGAGGAAGTGCGCCACCGTACAGACAATTTAGATGCCGTAGGTAACACTACCGCCGCTACGGGCAAGGGTTTCGCCATTGCATCAGCCGCGTTAACCTCACTGGCTTTATTTGCAGCCTTTGTGGGTGTTGCAGGTATCGAACATATCGATATTTACAAAGCCGACGTACTGGCCGGCTTGTTTGTTGGCGGAATGATCCCTTTCATCTTCTCGGCATTGTGTATCTCGGCAGTAGGCCGCGCTGCTATGGCCATGGTTGAAGAGGTTCGCCGCCAGTTCCGCGAAATTCCGGGCATCATGACCTATGAAGGCAAACCCGAATACGAAAAATGCGTGGCCATCTCAACCAAAGCATCCATCCGCGAGATGGTTGCACCTGGTTTAATCGCGCTGATCACCCCGATCATTATCGGCTTTGCCTTTGGCCCCGAAGTATTGGGCGGCTTATTGGCCGGTGTAACCGTATCTGGCGTGTTGATGGGTATTTTCCAAAGCAACGCCGGTGGTGCATGGGATAACGCCAAAAAATCCTTCGAAAAAGGCTGCCTCATCAATGGCGAGATGTACTACAAAAAATCAGAACCGCACAAAGCATCCGTAACCGGCGATACCGTAGGCGATCCGTTTAAAGATACCTCAGGCCCGTCGATGAACATCCTGATCAAGCTGATGTCAATAGTTTCGCTGGTAATTGCGCCGCACCTGAATGCAAACCATGTGCCGCCAACTGCCATGAAGCATGACGTTAAAAAACACGTTATCGTACAGGCTTATACATCGCCTTTTACTAAAGTTGACAAAAAAGGGTAACTCCCGCTCCGCATATTTATGGAAAGCCACCTGTTGAGGGTGGCTTTTTTGTTGAGGTGTTCCACCGGAACGCCCGGAACGCAAATTAACGCAATGGAACGCATTGGCTCTGATTATCAATACGTTACATTTTTTCAACCTTGATACAAGCGAAACAGATATCTATCTAAAAATCAGATACTTAATCGATATCTTTAACCATTGATTAAATTTACAATACTGGAATTCGCTTTTGTTTTGGAACACCTGGCACTCTTACATCTGAAACGGCGAAGCCCTCAACGCAGTTAATCTGCACATCAAAAAATCTTGATACTTGATACTAAATACTTGATACTTTTTTATGGTGTTGCCTGCGGCCGGGCTATCCGCTTATACAGCACAGGCCTTAGCCACATTGGCCGGTATCCGCTGCTATCCCTAACACTTTGTCTGAATCAGAATTATCAGAATTTGAGAATGAACAGAATGGGAAAATATCGCTTTTTCATAATGATCCCCCCTTTATGCGGCCAAGCCGGAGGGGCGGTCAGAGGGGTGAGTCGTGACCACGTTAGCTGTTCCCTACTGTCCCCCCCCCCCGCTGCCGCAAGCCTCCTGGCTTGTGTGCCACCATGCTAAGTATATGCCATGCCTTTAAGATAATTGACAATGTTTGTTGTTAACTTACGCTCTTGTATTATTCTTTTGCCCTTTTAAAAATACAAACTCCCGATAAACGAGAGCTGCATATTCATTACTTTGCATGGCGTTTGACTATCAGCGGGCCACAAGGCCTTCGGCAGCAACAAACGCTTGCGGTAGCTGGAGAGTTATAAAATAGGTATTACAGCCGTTAGGGATTTGTGTTCATCGGGTTTGAATTGAACCGAAAATTTGCAAATATCAAAATCGTTATTATATAGAAACGATCGCTCCAAATTCATATTATTGTAGACTGGCAAAACTCTTATTTTCAATATTAGCTTTAAGGTCTATCAAACGTTGCCGTACGTTTTTTTGTAAATTATTTTTTATGAATTTAGTTATCAGGTTAAATGGAAATCTAAGAGAAAAAGAATATAAAAAGTTAACCTCAGTTTTGTTTTCTTTCAGTTCTTTGAATCCCCATGATCCCAGAAATGATTTAAATAAATAGGGTCCCTTGGTCATTCTGACTGCAGTAACATTAGGTCGATTGAATGTTATATATTCTGTAGTCATTCCTAATCCATTTTTAGCAACGCAATATGCTTTAACCCCTTTGCCAGCATTTTTTGCGCCTTCCATGAGATCCGCTTTTTTTAAAAAAGTATCCCAAATTAGCCTTTTATTATAATCTTGAGTAAAGTCAAATACCCTTTCTGAAATTTCCTCAATTACTATTGTTTCTGTAAACTTTGTCTTATCCATTTACTCGGTATTCTTTTTAATTGAAGTTAATAAATACCTCTGAAAGATCTTTAGGATTATCTCCACCGGAAATTTGAATAAATAATAAAACCGGCTGTCGATGCTATATGCAGAGCTTAATTTTAAAGTGGTTACTTCCTCTTTTTGAGTCAATAAATAAGACCCCGATAAAATTCTAAACACACCAGTAGAAATATCAAACCAATAAAACACTTTGAAGCCCTTTTCTGGGTTGAAAGAAAAAGAATATTTATAATATGGATTCCATTCTAAAATTTCTTGCATAAACCTTTTCCCAGTTTCAAAATATGCAATTCGTTTACCGTATTTGCCTTCGGATATTATCTCCGCTCTCAATGGTTTGGGAATGTCGAGTATTTTAAAAAGTATTGGATCAGAAAATTGCTCGATTTTTACGTTTGTGATATTTCCCCAAATAATTTCTGGTTTTGCAAGGATGTCAACTGACGTGCTTATTGTCCTAACGATATGGTTGTTGATATTTGTCAAATTTTTCATATCGAATGTTAACATCGTTCTATAACAACCTTATCAAAGCAAAGTTACGTTTTTAAACGTACAACTATACGGAATGACCTTTTGTTAAAAAAAACCTCTCTGCGCAATTGTAAAAAGGTTTTTTAATTTTACAGTAAAGTTGAGCACTGCCTGACTTTTCCGGTACCCAGCGCCAGAGTCGAACCGACACAGTTTCACCCGTCAACTAATTCTGCAATTTTCACAGCGCAGCCTCCTGGCTTGTGTGCCCTCATGCTAAGTATACGCCATGCCTTTAGGACAATTAACATTGTGGGTTGCTAACCCTAATGCCCTTGTATTACTCTTTTGCTCCCGTCGCGGTAGCGACAAACGCTTGCAGCAGCTGGGGTATGCGGTAGTGTTTAAAAAGTTTTTGCGGTAGCGGAGGGCGCTCCTTTGAAAGGAGTCTGTGAGTTTCAAAAATATACCACCAGATTTTTATATTACTGTTCATAGCAATTTTATCAGCCTTTGAACCTTGGATTTAAAGCAGCTAATAAAAAAGCAAGTATAAAAATATTCAATACCATATATAAAAAAAACAACAAGTTTGCCCGGCTTGCGATATGTTTATCAAGTTTAGATTCCTCAAGCACTTCTTTAGGAATAAAGATTCCTAAAAGGAAAATGGCAAGCGCGGACAGACTTAACAGACAAACCACGAAAACGACATTAGAACCAGGTATCAGGCTTTTATGAAAATAATATCTGATTACTGCGGCAAATTGAAAAAAATGCAACCAAAAAACAGAAGTTAGTCCTAATCTAAAATTAAAGTAGGGAGTACCGCTTGGCCTGCGATTTCTGATTCCCTGATAAATAGCAGATAACAAATACATCATTTTGAATTTAATTAAATTAAAAAGTCATAGTATCATCATGAAATGTCGATCCTCTATGATCTCGTCCATCCGCCGGACCAGCCGAACCGGGGTAAAAATGTTTATAATCATGATCAATCTCCTTGCCGATAGCATCATAAATCTTATCGGTTAAGCCTGTCGCATCCATAATAGAAAGAGCAATCCCAACAGCGGGATTTGTATACTCACCAATTTCGGAAACAAATATAATTGTTTTAAATGCTGCTTTTGTTATACTTCCCGGGGTTGGTTTATCCCACGCCTTTTTCAATGAAAGAGCTGCATCTATTCCCGTGGTGACAAGCCCACCTACGCGGGTAATTTTTTTTAACCCCTTAAAGCCGCTTCCAAATTCCTTAGATTCTTCTAAAGTTTCTTCCGTAACCTTTGCCGACTTCATTGCTCCTGCTATACCACCATTATGTACAGAATTAACAACTGCAGCACCAGTATTTATGCCGTCTACTTTTTCGAGCGTTTCATCAAGTTCCTTATTTTCTCCCCGATTTTCGTCGCCACCTTCTACAGGCTGCACAACCGCACGGTCTTCTGAAAGCAGTTCCGCAGTCGTAGGGATATCGTCCCAATGTCCATTATCATATAAATGCACTGTTCTTCCGTTACTTCCAGAATAATGGTTGGTTGTTCCTATGTCTGTTGCGTTCTTACCATAAAATTTCCTGGCTTCTTCTGTGCTGTGGACTTTGGGATCCCAATGTACCTTATTGCCATATCGAACCCAATCTGTCGGGCCATCGCCGTCTGGGTCCCGGAACCGGGTAGGGCAATTGAAACCGTAGTTATAATTACTGAACGCCCGCATTTTTTCAGAAAGAGGGTCGGGGGTGCTCCATTTGGCTATTACCGGATCATAGAACCTTGCGCCGTAATCATATTGTTTATAAAGGTCCGTCTGGATTTCTTTACCATTATAAAGATACCTGTTGCTATTGCTATTATCAAATAGGCTGCTACGCAACCCGAATGCATAATACTCGTCTTCCTGTATCTCCTCAGCTACGCCTGTCGTCGGATTTCGCTGGATCGTGGCGTGCACATTACCCAGATGGTCCTTAATATCATACTTATATTTGTAACTTGTTCCGCCGTTAGGTTTGGCAAGCCCGGTTTCGGTAGTGATATAACTTATGGTTCCATTGATCGCAGTTGTTCCAAAATACACTATACCGTTATCATAATCCCAATATCCGTCACTCCCCATATTCCGAAGCTTTTCCCCGCTCGCACTATAAGTATAGGTCGCCAATGTTGTTGTACTGGACGGTTGGGTAACTTTACTTGGCAAATTCATCAGGTTATAAGTTATGCCCCGATTCATCCCGTCGGATGTGGCATTACCATTCGGGTCATATGTGTACGACCGGATCGTCGCGCCGCTACCATTTGTCACGGTTCCCAGTTGGTTACTGTTCTCCGTATTCAGGTTAGAATAGGTCATTACCGCTCCCTCTTGAGTTCCGGTCCTGGTCAGTTTTTTTATATTGCCCATCCCGTCATAAACCATCGACTCATCCAGCAGCCCACTCGACGAGGCCGACACTGTTAGCCTGTTCAATCTGTCATAAGTATACCCAAATGATTTGCTACCACTGTTCTGCCCGGTATACAGCATCTGCGTGATATTACCGTTAAACTGAGGTGTTATACCCGCCCCTGGGGTGTTGTACTGTAAAGTAAAGCTAAAAATATTGCTGCCGGTACCTACCTTGCTCAACCACCCCCGTTCGTTGTAAGTATACGGAAGGTCCTGTAGGAATGTACCGGATTCGTTGCCAAGATGTTTATTCGTCAGCTGGCCAATCTCGTTATAATCCAGCTGGTCTAATATCACCTCGGCATCACTGTTAATTTTTTCCTTTGTTTTAATCTTTCTTCCTATATGATCGTATAAATAGGTATTGGATAACGTAACAGCCGGAGTAGCAGTACCCGAAATACTGTTATAATGCTTCCTTACGATCCCCGTAACCAAACCGGTAATGTTGTTATAACCGGTAACAATCTCATTAAAGAACGCTGCATTTGGAGTTCCTCCTCCCTGGTAATGCTGTTTGAAGTTTCGGATATTTTGCCCCAGATCATCGTAATAGTTTGCAGCCCACAGCATATTTGTACTACCCGTGGTCCCGTCCAATATCTTAACAAGACTGCCGGTAACCAGCCCCTGTGTCATGGTGCTCATTCCCGCTTCAAGGTGTTTGTCATAAAGTGCCGGAAGGCCTGGAATATTGTAACTATCGTAATAAGTTACTGATAAGGTGGTACCAAGGGTAGTTGGATAAGCCAAGTAAACTCCTGAAGAAGTGTTGTAACCGTTACCCGTAGACACTTTGGTTTCCCACAGATTAGTGTTCGTATTATTGTCAACCGCGTTATCAACAGCCGTTTGCATATCAGTACGGTATTCTATATTGGCGAGGCTTCCACTTTGGGTATACAGGCCACTTACCACCTGACGGCTCAGGGCGTCATACTTGGTCACCGTCCATTGTTGGTCATTGGAACTACGCTGATTTCCATCTTGTACCATAATGGACTGATCAAGTTTATTATACACTATAAAATCCTTGTTCCTTCCAGGAAGTTTTTTTTCAATCAGCCGGTTCCGGCCGTCATAACGGTACTGGTAACATAGGTTGTCAAGTATATTCTGACTGACCGTCCCACCATCGGGGTTCGCCCCCGGTGTCAGCACAAAGCACAACAAACCCAGGTTGTCATAAACATAATACGTGGACAGCATCTCGATACTTGCATCTGGTTTCCTGTTAAATGCCCGCTTAAGCACGGTTTCGCCGTTTTTATCTTTAAAGGATTGTACCGTTCCTGCGCGGGCATCTGCCGCCTGCCAGTTCTCGTCTTTGACGATATTAACTGACAGGGTTCCTGTAGCATAAGAAACGGCGCCCGCGTTGATTAGCGAACGGGTACCGTCGGCGGCTATAGCTGCCTTGTACAGCATTACTTTGAAAGTGCTCGCAACCGTCCCGATCGCTGTGTTGTCATTGGCGGCATAAGAGATCCGCGTTGTGTGTCCGAGGTCTGGATTACTGGTGTTGGGCTGCCAAACAGTACCCGGAGAACCCAGTTCCAGCGGGCGTGACACATCCGATGCCTCGAACGTGTTGACAGCGTAGGGAACCGTAATATTGGCAACACCTGAACTCAATTTAGTTATATCTGCCGGGTTATAGAAAGCAGATACGCCATAACCGGCCTGGAGAGCGTTCACTTTATAGCTACCATCGCTTACTGCCGGGGTAGTTAGCGTATAGGACAGGTACTTATTTACTTCCCTGCCCATATTATCATAGGCAAACGGCTGTACCATATCGTTCTGCTGCGGGCTGGCCTTAACCTGTACCGTCTGCAACGGCCGGCCCAGGCCATCAAAGTATTGTACCGTCTGCATCACCTTACAAGCCGTATTGGTGGGATCCTCCGGATTGGTGATACCGGCCTCTCTCGGCATGGAAGTGAGGATATAATTCTGGTCAGCGCTCGGCAACGTGCCCAGTTGGTAACAGTCAGTAACGATAATAGCACTCACATTACTGTTCACAGTTACCCCGTTACTGGTCGTTACCAGGCGATAATATGTTGTCGCGCTGAGCATAGGAGGCGTGTAAGACAGCCCTGTCTGCCCGCTGATATTAATCCAGCTACCGGTTCCTGTCGCTGAGCTCTGCCATTGGTAAGCGTAAACATTGTTGCCGCCTGTGCTTGCCGGTGCGCTCAAACCTAAAGGTTGCACATTAGGCAATACGGTCTGTGTGGCAGGGCTGATCGCCCCGGCAACCAGTTGCCCGTAAACATTGACAACCGCCGTATTGCTGTTCACCGAAACACCGTTACTGGTACTCACCCGCCTGAACGAGGTTGTCGAGGTCAGCCCTGCGGGTGAATAGCTTACACCGGTTGCACCACTGATATTGGTAAAGCTGGTGCCGGTGCCGGGAGCGCTCTGCCATTGGTATGTATAGCTGCCATTGCCGCCCGTTGCCGCCACGCCGGTCAGCGCCGTCCCTGTCCCATAATTGATAAAGATACTCGAAGGTGTAATATTGCCGGAAACCAGCTGAGGGTATACCGTGATCGTGGCTGTAGCCGTGCTTACGGTTACGCCGTTACTGGTTACCTTTCGCTGATAAGAAGTCGTCGAGGTGAGCGCCGGAGGCGCGTACGAAGCGCTTACCGCCCCACTGATATCGCTAAATGTTCCGCCGGTACCAGGAGAGTTCTGCCATTGATAGGTATAAACCCCGTTACCTCCCCCCGCCGTAGCCCCCAGTGCCAAAGGGGCTGTATTGTAGTTAATCGTTTGCGGGGCCGGGCTGATGGTGCCGGCTGTTAGTTGCGGGTACATCGTCACAGTAGCCGTGTTGCTGGTAGCCGTAGCCCCGTTACTGGTAACCACCAGCTGGTAATAGGTGGTTACCGCCAATGTGCCGGGGGTATAACTTAAACCAGTCGCCCCACTGATTGCCGTATACGGGCCGCCAGATGCGGTTGCGCTTTTCCACTGGTAGGTATAAGTCCCGCTGCCGCCCGTTGCCGCTGCTCCCGTAAGGGTAGCTGAAGGAACATTATAGTTAAGCGCCTGTGACGCAGGTATTACCGCACCCGCTACCAGCTGCGGATACACCGTGACCGTAACGCTATTACTTGTCTTAGGTACGCCATTGCTGTTTACTATCAACTGGTAAGAGGTTGTCGCTGTCAGGTTAACCGGCCCGTAGGTTAGGGCTGTAGCCCCCGTAATATTGGTATATGCCCCGCCTGTCGAGCTCTGCCACTGATAAGTGTAGCTCCCGCTGCCACCTGTAGCTGCTGTACCGGTTAAGGTTACCGGGGTATTGTAATTAACCGTTCCCGATGGTGATGAACTGATCGTTCCCGATACCAGCAGCGGGTATACAGTGGCTGTATAGATACCGGTGTATACGGTCTCCGAGCTACAGGTGACCTTGCAGCGGTAGCCTCTTGTAGCTGTCAGTGTACCCGGCGTATAGCTTGTCCCCGTAGCACCGCTGATATCCGTAAAAGAGACATTCCCATCGGTACTTTGCTGCCATTGATAGCTGTAGCTCCCGCTGCACGCTCCTCCTGTGGCCACCGTGGTGCTGATCGTACCCGGGGCTGTGCCGTAGTTGATGGTTGTCCCGGAAGAACTGATGGTACCCGATGCCAGGTGGGGCGATACATTTACCACTGCTGATGTACTGGTAGCCGTTTCACTGCCGCAGGTCACCCGCAACTGGTAGTACATGGTCTGCGTGAGCGCCGGGGGCGTATAAGACGATCCCGTGGCCCCGCTGATAAGGTTGAAGCTGCTTCCGTTAGACGATACTGTCCACTGGTACGTGTAACTCCCCCCGCAGTTCCCGCCCAGCGCTATCGTCGATACACTGATCGTTCCAGGTGCAGATCCGCTGAACACCGACTGGGAAGCCGGCGTGGCTGTCCCTCCGCTGAGCGGCGGAAGCACGTTTACGACCGCTGTGTTGGAAACGCCGCTTTGATAGGAATTTGATACCACATATCTTTGGTAATAGGTTGTTTGCGTTAGAACGGAGGAAAATGACAGGTTCTGGCCCGTTGCCCCTGCAATATCCGCCCAGGTTGACTGGTCGGTGCTCTTTCGCCACTGGTAGCTATAGGTTACCGGTGCACATCCGCCGTAAGTGGCTGCGCTGCAGTTGATAGTACCCGGCACTGTGTTGTAAACGGTCTGGCTCGCATTTGAGCTGATCGTGCCGGCCACAAGGGCAGCAGTGCCGCTTACGTTCAACGTAGCGCTGGGCCCTGATGAACTATACACATGCACGCCAATGGTCGCGGTAGAAGAACTCCAGGTAACCGAGATCGATGATAACGATGTCCCGTTCTGGCTCGTGTTGCTGGTACCCGTGATCACCCCACCGCTGATCTGCCACTGCGTTGGATATCCGGAGGTATAGGAATCACTCACACTATAAGTATAGGACTGCCCGATTGTCGCGCAGGTTGGGCCGGAGATACTCATCTGCGCCCGGCTATAGCTAGTCAGACCTAAAATAAAACAGCCTATAAGGATTAAACGATGTTGTATATTCCGGATAAGGTTAGCCGGTATTACCTGGTGTTTTTGCATGACAATAAGGTATGGTGGTTGTAGGTTCAGCAATAGTTGCCGTTATTGTTTATAGTGATAGCTTGTTTGTTTGATGATGTTACCATCCTTATCCCGGATAATCCGCAACCTGCCGAAGCTGTCATATTCATAATAGGTGATTTTCCCCTTGGGGTCCGTCATGCTCGTTATCCCCATTAGCGGCGAATATGAATAAGTTGTTACCAGCGAATTTGGAAGGCCCGTCCTAAAAAAGTTCAACTTCGTTCTTAGTTGCGCATCTGTTAACGTTACCGCGTTATCAAGCTGTGCCTGGGTAATACCGTTTTGGGTCATCACCTGCTGTACCTGGGCCAGGGTGCTGTTACTGATCACCGCTACCGGGTAAACCGAGTTATAACCATAAACATATACGTCATGAGGGGCAAGCGGTTTGGCCTGCTCCAGTATCTGTCCATGAGTATTATAATTGTAGGTTTGCTGGCGCACCTCACGTATACCAGCTACAGTTTTCATCTCCAGCGTCAACGGCACAAAAATACCTGCCGATGGCGCGTAGTAGTTTGCGTGAACAAGGTTAGTTTGTGTCCCGTTATTACTCTCGGTCGTCTCGATGACCGGCGTGAGGATATTATTGATCACCATTGTCGGGGCGACCGCGTTCCCCGGCTCTGCCGCCAGCAATTCCTTCGTATGTACATACGTCGTTACAACCGTTTCCCCTCTGCTGTTCGTTACCGTTTTACCCGTAAGCAGGTTATCTGCATCGTAGGCCATCTGGCTCGTCGTTGTCAGGGCATTTCCGCCCGTCAGGTCATAGTCGGTTACCGACTGCTGAACCGGGTAATAGGAGTATCCGAAAACTTTGTTCGCAGTCGCGAATACCAAGGCATCGTTAATGGTACAGGCCTCTGCACCATATGCGCCATTCTGATGTAGTAAGCGGAAATAGTTATTGAAACGGGTAGGATCGCTGCGGTAGGTATTCACCAGTTTATGTACCACCTGGTCCGAGGTATTGTATTGCAGCTGCGCCACCAGTTTGCCCCGTTCGGGGTCAAGCAGCGAATAAGGAATATAGTTATCGCCAGATAACCATCCAATCATTTGGTCAGGTGCCTGATCATAGTGCGTAACCCCATTATAATCGGGGCCATAGCTCGTAAAAAAGTGCCGGGTATAAGAACCGTCACGGTTCACTTCTGCTACCTCATCATAACCCAGGTAGGCGCCTTGCCCATTCACTCCATAAGATATCATCGGGTTGATTGATTCTTTATGGATACTGTAAATATTGCCCAGCATAGCCGGACGGTTGGGCATATCGAACACATAGCCCGGCAAGCCGTTCAGTACACCACTCGAGGTTAGCGAAGCCGCGTTTGCTGCATTTGCCTTCGTATAGCCTCGTTTATACCAATATGTTTTTTCGGTGGCCAGCGTACCATCCGAAAGGTAATTGCTGATCTTGGCGATCCGGCTCCCCCCTGCATAGCCCGTCGCATTGTCAAGCTGCGAACGATTAGGGTTCAGTGTCTGCGAATAATCGTGCGCCTCCCAGGTGAAAACCGTACTCCCACCCGTGGGGTAACTGATTTTACTCAATAAACCCGTTGTCACCAGCGAAGCGTTCGTACCGCGCTGTGCTGCAGCCTGGGGCACATAAAGGCCCACAATGTTATTGTTATTAAAGTAACCATAGTGATCGGTATAATTACCGTTATAAAGCGGCAGATTGGCGATTGTATAGCCATTCGGGTTATCATAATTAAAACTATATGTTGAAACCGGTACGCTGTTTTTATCCTGGGCCTGCAAGCCGTAAAGCGTTAGCCGCTGCTGGCTGGGATCTATCCCGCTCTTTGTATAAGTGAACACAAACTTTCTAAATACATTTGGCACCTTATCGCTCACAATAATATTGTCCAGCTCCTCCCACTGCAGGTTGGCAGAACTACTGTTGAGCACCTCTTGCACAAACTCTCCATCGGCTGTACCACCCAGATTGAAGATATAATCGCTTGCCGGGAACCTTAAAGAGGTGGCCACTGAACCGTTAAAGGCGACCGTCTCATTTGGAGTACTGATCGAGCTCAGGTACATTAACCAATCGAACTGGCCGGTATAGGAAGATGGAACTCCCATATTATAAGAAGCCCCCGCCCCAAGATAGCTACCAAGAAAACCTCCTCCCGGCTGGTAACAGCTGTATTTATAATCTCCTGCCAGCGTATACAAATCACAGGTTGGATAGCTACGGCGGTATGCAAAATCAACCTCGAAGTTATTCACATCAACCACCTTTTGTAACAGCCATGTATTCACGTAAAAATTGGAGCCAACGCTACCGCCTCCGGGCAATAGCGTTGCACCGTAAGTCGATGTCAGCTCCACGGCGTTCGCCCCTCCAAAGTAATACTTCGTGCCATCGGGCGTAATGATGATAAAGCTTTTGAACATCCGGCTTTGGGTCGACGCATCAAAACCAACCGTTGTTGCGTGGGGGCTGTAAGCATCAATCATAGTCTTGATCTCTGATGCGGAAAAAAATTCGTTCCCTGGTTGAGCCGGATCACCAAGCACCACTTTGATTGCCTCGTCAGAAATCACCCGCCAGCCCTGCGATGGGCCGCCATAATAGAACTTACCACTATGTCCCATAAAATTGAAGCTGAACTCGTCAGCCTCTACGTCCGAATATTGCGTGTTCTGCTGATAGGAAAAAAGGTCGTACATGGACTGCTTACCGCTCATCGCTGAGTTTTGTACCAGGTCCGCTCCGTTAATGGCTCCTGTTGTTCTGGGATAATAGGAGGTACTTGGCGATACTGGCAGGTTCAGTTCATCATAACTGGATTTGTTCTGACGGGTAATAGAACCGATACTTTCCAGGTCCCAGCCGAAACCCACCCAACCCTCATGCTGGGTCAAACGCGTAGACGAAGGGTGATAACGCAAACTGATTGGCACATTGACGCTGCCGTATTGTACCGTATGGATTGGGATCGAAATATCTGGCGTGCCCGTGAACATATTCACCGGAATCTCGCCAAACTTGTCAAGACTTGACATATTCGGACTTAATATCTTGGGCGGCTGGAGCGTCTGGGCCACTAATCGTCCCTGAAACAAAACAAAATAAAAAAACAGAAAGCTTGCTGCTGCGCGGATTATATATGTATTCATGAATACTGGTTAAGGTTCAAGGTAATATATTGAGAGATAGAGGGATAAACTATCTTTTTATGACCATAAAAAAGTGATGATTCGTCGAAAAAGCTTGTTGCCGTTACATTACTGCTGATGATCTGAATAAACACCAGAAATTAGCAGTCCATTCACCATATTGATAAAAGAAATTAACACAATATTAGATGGATGGTGCGCGTCGGGCAGTAGGTAACTAATCAGGATTCCCTGCAACAATTAAGAACGCGAAGTTTGCAAATCAGGAAGTCCTGAGTAAAAATACTGAATAAGTTACTCGTGAAAAACGAATGACTGATGTTTGAAGCTTTGAAATTAGGAAAGATTTTAGGGGGCGTGTTCATAATTGTGATCTTAGTTATTAGGTAATATTCGAAGATAGTTTTCAATTATGAAGATTGTATGAACTTCGCTGCCAATGTTGTTCGATTTCAGGCTTCGAATCACTATGCCTGTTTTTCCGACTACAGAATTATTATCGCTTTTACCGATAGCTTTATGCATCCATTCAGCAATTGCCGATCTATAACCTTATCATTCGATAGTCAGAGACTATCGGCATAATCATCCGAAATCGGAGAATCGGACAGCACTAAATCCTAAAACCTCATTTAAAATCAATGCTCCAATATCCCCTGCGCCCGATACAAATTATCAGTAGCCTGCAATATTTTATCCTTTAACTTAGGATTATAATCAGGATGCTGTTCCAGGAAATCGTGCACAATTTGGTAAGCCTCTTTAGTCTGATAACTCCCAAACACCGCGCCCAGCCACGATTGCGGGAAGAACACATCGCCGGTACGCTGGATCTCTTCAACCAGTTCCAAACTTTTGGGCAGGTAGTTGATGGAGGTGCTTTGCCTTAACGGATGATTTAAATAGCTTAAACCCGTGGTAACCCAGGCCTCTTTCGCCCTGTTTTTACGCTCGGCCAGGCTGTTGAAAAATGCGTCGCGTTCCTGCACGTTTAACGAAAGGGCGGGCATCAGGAAAGCCAGCCTGTTCTTGCGTTCGGGGTTGTTTATCCGGGATTGCTGTTGTTTTAGTACCGATGTAATGGTATCACTTTTCAGGGCGATGGATAGGGCCATGCCGGTATAATCATCTTCAGCCAGTTTAACACCGGCCGGCGGCTTTTGGCTTAGCCATACCTGGTAAATACGGCTTTTAGCTTCGGCACTTAAACAGGTGTTTTGGTAAGCGCCAAACAGTATTTTCTTGTTATTCGGCGCTGTTTGCTGTTCCATGGCCTTCCATAGGGTGTGCTCCAGCTCCGTGCTTAAAATCAGCCTGTCTTTTGGCAAAGTGAAGGTCCAGAATATGCTGGTAATATAGCCCGTGAGCAGGCGCAGGTTCATTTCATTTTTTTCGATGCTGATGCCATGCAGGTAAAGCTTTAATAGTTCAGCCGGTTTAAAAGCACGCCCGGCCAGCATATTCTCGTACCCGTTAATATACGCCGAAGCGCGTTGCAGCGGGCTGTCTAAATTAAACAGACTGGCTGTCATCGCCTTATCCGCCGGGAACAATCCATAGCCCATGCCATCCGCATTAAATAAAATGAATAGCGGCTTCGCCAAACCCGCAGCTGCCTTTAGTACAATTTGCCGCGCGTTCATATTCACCGGGATGTTTTTGCTGTAACCCGGATACACCAACGTAATATTAAATACCTGCGGCCATATGCGTGGCGCGCCAACTTCGGGATGCTGGCTGATGTTGAAAGCGCCGATTTTACCATCGCTGTAAGTCACTTTATAATCAAACACCGGCCTGCCGGGCTGGCTTACCCAAACCTTGTTCCAGGTGTACAGGTTGGCGGTGCTGTATTTGCTCAGGATAGCAATCAGTTGTGGCCAGGTAGCATTGCCGTAAGCATATTTTTTCAGGTACTCGCGGATGCCTTGCTGAAAATTGGCCTTCCCCATCAGGCTTTCCAGCTGGCGCATCATAATGGGGGCTTTGTGGTAAATAATATTGCCGTAAAGCGAGCCCGCATCCTGCAAATTATCCAGCTGCTGGCGAATGGGATTGGCGCCCATGGTGCGGTCAATTCCATAAGCCGCCGGGTAATGGTCCTGCAAAAATTTAAGGTTAAAAGTTTCGGCGCCCATTAGTTTTTCGGTCACCTTATCGGCCATAAAGTTGGCAAACACCTCCTTCATCCACACATCATTAAACCACTCCATGGTCACCATATCGCCAAACCACATGTGCGCAGTCTCGTGCGAAATTACGTTAGACCGGGCAATGAACTGATCTTTGGTAGCCCCCTCATCCAAAAACAAGCCCGAGGCCTTATACTGCACCTCGCCCGGGTGCTCCATGCCGCCGAACTGAAAATCGGGTATGGCCACAAAGCCCACTTTTTGAAAAGGGTAAGGTATCCCCGTCCAGCTTTCTAAAAAACTAATGGCATCCCGGTGGGCTTTAAATATCGAATCGACACTTAACCTGATCTGGGTCGAATCTGTTTCCCTGTGCAAAAATTCGGCACTGCGCCCGCCTATCATCTGCCTTACATCAGCATACGCACCCGCGGTGAATGAAAACAGGTAGGTGGGCAATTTGTCGCTGGTATTAAAAACATAACGTTTAAAGTCGCCCTCATCAGTTACATCCTTTATGCTGCCATTGGCCAATGCCTTCCATTCCCTTGGCACCCTCAGGCTTAATTTAAATGTTGCTTTCAAATCCGGCTGATCAAAACAGGGGAAAACAGTACGGGCGCGGTCGGGCACAAATAAGGCATACAAATAATCATCATTACGGTTTAATGATCCATTACCGGCAATAAAATCAATCGTGATATCATTACGCCCGGCCTTTAAATATTTAGTGGCTATAATGATATGTTCGTTCTTCGCCTCAAAAGGGATTACCCGCCCCTGGGCCAACCGCACATTTTTAATGTGCTGCGCATCCTGCTTAAAATCTATTTGCAGCGGCTGGCCGGAATTTTTTAAATCAAATGCAATATGCGCCACACCGGCAATATCATCAGCCCGTTTCAACGGAACCAAAAACGACAAATCATATTCCACATTACTGATTACCGAATGCCTATACTGCGCCAACCCGTACGATACCCCCGTTTCAACAGGTACAGGTTTAACACGCTGCTGTGCATATGCCACAACATTTAAGCTCAACAAAAACAGTATCAGTTTTAATAATTTCATATGGTTGGTTGTTTTGGGTTTTGGGTTCTGAGTCGAAAGCCAAAAAGAACAAACCGCTGTTCGAAGTCTCCAGACTTCGAACAGCGGCGTTAAATATAGTCAACCGAAACTTCAACCCATTTCTATTCAGATATGATTTTTAACTTGACTTCAGAATTATCCGGGTTTAACCAAAAACATAAACCTCTATCAATTAAAGAAATATTATAGGCATCTGCTTTAAAAGGTCTTATGACCATGTTATCGTACTCTCTAAAGCTTGATTTCCCAATAAAAAAATAATAGAATTTATTATTTACTGTTTTTTCTCCTATGGCTAATCTGTTTAATATTTTTTCGCCTGTAGTATCTACCTGGTAAATGAGATAATATTTACCTTCCTTTTTTGCGATATATGGCGATATTGAAAATCTAACTTGATGTAACGCTATTGTCGGTACATCTTTTTTATAAATCGAACAACTTACCAATAAAAACAGTTGTAACAATATTATTTTCCTCATAATTACCTCCGCTGATCGATTCTCCGACTTCGATCTACTATGCATGTAGTCTCTGACTACACGGTTGATCAAAACCTTGTCATTCTACCGTCGCAGAATATAGGCATAATGGTTCAAACTCGGAGAATCGTACAGCGAAGAATTTCTCTGTCTCAAATCTCAAATCTAATATCTCATATCTACAAAGGGCGTTCCCGCTGGTAGAAGCGGGCCGGGCTAACCGCTCATACGCGCACAAGGCATTAGGCGCGAGGCCGGTATCCGCTAATATCCCTAACGCGGGGGTGGGTAAATTGTGGGGTTATTAAAACATCGTGATTTGCATGCGGGGCACACGCGGCACGCGTGCGCCAGCTTCGGGGAGATTACGTTAGACCGGGCGATAAACTGATCTTTGGTAGCCCCCTCATCCAAAAACAAGCCCGAGGCCTTGTACTGCACTTCGCCCGGGTGCTCCATGCCGCCGAACTGGAAATCGGGTATGGCCACAAAGCCTACTTTTTGAAAAGGGTAAGGTATCCCCGTCCAGCTCTCTAAAAAACTAATGGCATCCCGGTGGGCTTTAAAAATGGAATCGACACTTAACCTGATCTGGGTCGAATCTGTTTCCCTGTGCAAAAATTCGGCACTGCGCCCGCCTATCACCTGCCTTACATCAGCATACGCCCCCGCGGTGAAAGAGAACAGGTAGGTGGGCAATTTATCGCTGGTATTAAAAACATAACGTTTAAAGTCGCCCTCATCCGTTACATCCTTTAAGCTGCCATTGGCCAATGCTTTCCATTCCCTTGGCACCCTCAGGCCTAATTTAAAAGTAGCTTTCAAATCCGGCTGATCGAAACAAGGGAAAACGGTACGGGCGCGGTCGGGCACAAATAGTGCATACAGGTAATCATCATTACGGTTTAACGATCCATTACCGGCCACAAAATCAATCGTGATAGCATTATGCCCGGCCCTTAAATATTTGGTATCTATAACGATATGTTCGTTCTTCGCCTCAAAAGGGATTACCCGCCCCTGGGCCAACCTTACATTTTTAATGTGCTGCGCATCCTGCTTAAAATCTATTTGCAGCGGCTGGCCGGCATTTTTTAAATCAAATGCAATATGCGCCACACCGACGATATCATCAGCCCGTTTCAACGGCACCAAAAACGACAAATCATATTCCACATTACTGATTACCGAATGCCTGTACTGCGCCAACCCGTACGATACCCCCGTTTCAACAGGTACAGGTTTAACCCGCTGCTGTGCACATACCACAATATTTAAGCTCAGCAAAAACAGTATCAATTTATATAATTTCATATGGTTGGTTGTTTTGAGTTTTGGGTTCTGAGTTTTGAGTCGAAGGCCCCCGCTGTTCGATTCTCCAGACTTCTAACCACAATGCCCGTTTCTCCGGCTACGGGATTATTATTGCCTTTGCCCGATAGTTCATTGTATTCATTTAGCAATTGCCGATCTATAACCTTATTATTCTACAGTCGCAGAATATAGGCATAATGGTTCGAACTCGGAGAATCGGACAGCGAAGAATTTTTACCTTTCGCCTTTTACCTTTCACCTGCTGTCTCACATCTCAAATCTAATGTCTCATATCTAATCAGGGCGTTCCCGCTGGTAGAAGCGGGCCGGGCTAACCGCTCATACGCGCACGACTCGTCCCGATATCATCGGGAAGGCATTAGGCGCGAGGCCGGTATCCGCTAATATCCCTAACGCGGAGGCGGGGGAATTGTGGGGGTTAGGCTTGCGATAAGATTGTGATTTGCATACGGGGCACACGCGGCAGGCGTGCAGCAGCTTTGGTTATTTATTCCGATCGAGCAAAAGATCGTTCATTTTTTCCGGGCTGTAATTCTTTGTCAAATGTCTATATGCTTTGCTAACAGCTTTTTCGCGCTTTACATCAATTATTTCAAGCAGATGTTTAATAATTTCTCTGTAAGATAATATCTTATCAGCGTCCGGAGCTGATTTTTTCATTAGCTTTATTTTAAAAGATTGATCAAGGTTTATAGAATTAATCTGAAATATCGGTAAAAAAGATTCATTCAAGGTCTTTCCGCGATGTGCAACAAAATGATGCCGAAATTCAATTAACTCCATATGGATTTTCATTAGTGATGGCAAATCCTTAAAACATTCATTCTCTTCTAATTTAGGATATTGGTCAACTGAGGCCTTCATAAAGCATTTTCCATAAAGCGAGATCAAAGAATAATGAAGACAGAGCAAAAGATTTTTGTCTCTATTCATATCGAACTGGTCAAGTGCATATAAGCAAAGTTTAAGATCCTCAGCCATGCTCATATATCCTTCAATTTTCTTAGATAACTTGTCTGGCAAAATATAATCAACTGTAATGCCATCGTTTTCAGCGATCGCTTTTTCAATTAGATGTTTTGTTGGTTCAGCAAACCTATCCATAAATTATACTTTCCTTCCTTTAACTTTGAATCTGCAAATCACTAGACGAATAGTAATGGGAATATTACATAAGAATCGATTACTCAGATAATCACGACTAATCAATTAATAAACTTTACTGAATAAATATATCACATTTTGTACAAATCTGCATTTGGATATCATTAATATGGCAAGGAATATAACACTTAGCTCCCATACCGACGCACGCGTAAATTTCCAACTTGTTGCTACTACTAGCCGCACCTGTTACCAATAAGCCAATTGTTGTCGATAACAGAATTGTTTTTTGGAATACGTTTTAACGATTTTATACTAAAAAGGTCGTTTGTGACGACACCAACGACGGCAAGAGAGTGTACTTTCTTATTTGATTAACTTAGCTGTTGGAGACAACCCTAATAAGGGCGAAATTAATTATAACTTATGTTTTAATTGATTTCCTTTTGCCCTACAGTTAATAACTCTTCAACAAGCTTATAAACTAAAGTACATGGTGTCTTTTCATGATGATACATCTTATTTACGTGTTTGCTCTCAAGAGCTTTAGCCCGCTCAATAGCTAAATTTGTATTAATTATCATCAAAGGCCTCACTATGTCCCTGAAATTATTTTTTTGCTTTAAGTCTTTTTTATATCCAAAACTCGCGTGAACTAATGCTTTTTGCAAATCTACATTTGGATTGGGAAGGGTTTTAAAAATAGTTGTTAGTTTATCGTAGTAGATTGCTCTTTTACTATATTCTTCAATATTTTCGATGTCTTCAAAATGTAACAGAACCCATAGTTCAAACGCATCGATACTCCAAGCAATGTTAAAGCCTTTGCTGTATGCAGTATTTATAGATTCATCAAACTCAATGTTGCCTTTAGTGTTTTTGGAAACATCATCTTCAAAATCGCGATCATAAACACACCATACTTGTAAAACGTCATCGTTTAATTTGTCTTGTCCATCGCCCGGCACTATCAAATTATTTTCCTTACAATAGGTTATCGCATTAATTACATTGTCCATCATGCTTTTTTGATTGCCAATAATGTTTACTTTAATTTTATTGGTTTCAAAAAACTTGAAATATAAATACTCACTCACTTCATCCTCACAAAAAATCACAAACGTTGGTAAAGAATCTTCAATTCTTACATCGTCAGGTTTTAGTTCCCAAGGGTTGTACATACCTAAGATTGTTTTTTCGCGTATTGTCCCAAAATAGGTAAAGCTCCATAGTAGCCTGCTAAATATTGCTTTGCAAAATCCGCATCATTTTTAATTCCTTTTAAGTCGGCTAGTGAATATAATCGAGTAGATTCATCTTCGTTTTTTTCTGTAAAATAAAACTGGTCTCTACGCATTATTGAAGGCGACATCAAATTTGTGTCATGACTCGTGAAAAGTAACTGAGAATTACTTTTATTCATTTTTGGGTCGTTAAAAAGTCGAATAAGTTTAATCAATAAAGACGGATGAAAATTACTATCTATCTCATCTAAAATGATGAATAAAGCTCTATTGTAATTAAATGCAGCAAGTAGCAAACCAACCAAATCAAACATCTTTTGGCTTCCAGCGGATTCATTATACTTGAGATTAAGCTTGATCTTACTTGTCTTCCCATTTATCCTTAGGTGTTTTATCATGACAATCTTTTCCTGTGGGAACAGATCGTGTTGTTTGTAATTTGCTCTATCCTCTAATTCAATATCTTCGTATTTCATATTAAATATCGAAAGTAGCTTTAGTAAGGCCTCCTTGTTAAGCTCCCCAACACGTGGCTCGATATAAAATAAAGATATCCAACGAAATTTTTCATGATCGACACTAAAATTAGACTGAACTAAGGTTCGAAAGTAATCGGTTATTATTTTACAATCTCCACTATTATCGAATGCAGCTGCATGTGTAAGAAATAATGTATGTTCGTAAGGAATGACTTCAGGAATATTGCTTTTATTATTTAAATTATTTTTTTCAAGTTCATTTCCTACCCTCTGAAATAACGTGGTCATGTTTTTCACTCTATTAGCAAATAGCCACTCGTTAGCAATGACTTCATTATTAGCCGGTGCAGAAATACTATCAGTTATCTGATTTTTTAAAACAGTGAGTCCATATCGATATTTAGTCTCATTTATTATAAATATCATTTGGAAAAATGATTCCTTACTTTCGTCATCAGAATTATAGAGGAAAGGCTGACAAAGCGATCCTAAATTTGATTGAGCACTTGGCTGACTAGAAACTACCGCTATAAAATAGTCGAGCGCTTTGATTATATTACTTTTTCCGCTTGCATTTGCACCGTATATACCGACTGTTTTGAAAAGCTCTGTATTTCCATCACGGACAATGTTATCACGATCAATTGTAGTGTATTTTTCCGCACTTTTCAGTCCAGTAGTTGCAAAACTTATTGTTTGCAAATCTTTAATGGATCTAAAATTCTTAACACTAAATTCTACTATCATTTTTTAATTTTGACTTATATTGTCAAATCTAAGATAAATTTAAGTATCTGTAATTCCTTTTTTTTATTATTTGCTTTTTTTGAGCGTTTGACAATTGCTTTGTAAAACCACATCCTTTGATGTTTCAAAGCCATATTAAGTGATAATGAAAAAACGGTTTTCTCCGGATTGTAAGTTTAATGCTCAGGCAATCGTTTGCTGTGCACAGTTGCCGCAAGCGTCCCCGACTTGAGGCCCGCATGCTAAGTATACACCCTGTTTTAACGTGCAAAGGGCGCTTCATAGCAAGTTGGTGGCATCAAAATAAAACCCCAGCTGTTCGAAGTCTCCGGAGTTTACTTTGTCCCGCCAATGCCGCGGATAGTTAACTCTTACTGGTCAATGTGCTAACTAATTGGCATTTATCGCATTTAAAATCGTAGAAATCCAGCCACTTCTTACCCTGGAACCACTCTCCGTTACACGATGGACATTTTCTTGATTTATCTTTCAGGGCTGAAATATTCCGGTAATTGAAAAGGTAATAATAAGTTGGCACTCCCGTTGTTTTTGCTATTCTATTACAAATATCCCGGCCGAATTGCGAAAGCCGGGATTTAGCGTCGGACATTTGTTTTATTGCCCATTTTTCTCCAACGTTACAACCCATATTAAGGCTATCACAGGATGCATAATCTCCTTCCCAGGATTCAATATCAGTACGATCTTTATCTGTTAACTCTTTTATTTGATAGATAGGAACCGGTTGGCCGCAAATACCACAATCAATAGGCGAACTTTCATTTGAATAGGTAGTAAAAAAAATATAGGACTCACGATGATCGCAAGCACAGATATCTTTATAAAATGGAATGTGCTGCCCAACAACTTCGGTATTCAATTTAGAATTACAGCGATCCTCTAAATTTTTAATTCGAAGATTGACCCACTCATCATTATATTGTGTATCCAGCGAGTTTAACTCTAATGTGGTTTGGTAGGAAATTATTTCGTTCCCGGTAAAGTAAGGAGATTCAATCCCTCCCATAATTTGACCTGTTCGACAAAGGCTTTGCATCAGAATCATAAATTCATCAAATAGTTCCTCTTTATCAACATCGGAATTTATGGTTATCGCTATCTTTTGCTTGTACATTAACTTGGTAAAGGTTTTAAAATCTAAAGTACAACATTCTAACTGAAAAGAGCCTTCAAATTTTTACTATGCCTTTGTTGGAGTTGTTTTCATAAGTGTTCGGAAGACCTTTTATTTCCCTCCCCACGGGAGGGGTGCGGTCGGAAATGAACGCAAAGGCAGGGAGGGGTTTATACGAGCGACGAGTTACAAAGCGGCCTGAACGCCTGATTTAACCCCTACCTCCTCCTTCCCCAAGGAAGGAATCGCACACCCCGCCGCTTTTTTTATTTTTTCCGAACACGTAAGGTGAAACGCCATAGGTGTCGGAAGACTTTTTAAGTCCCTCCCCACGGGAGGGGTGCGGTCGGAAATGAGCGTAAAGGCAGGGAGGGGTTTATACGAGCGACGAGTTGCAAAGCGGCCTGAACGCCTGATTAAACCCCTACCTCCCCTTTCCCCCAGGGAAGGAATCGCACCCCCTCCGCTTTTTTTATTTCTTCCGACCACCTATGGTGACAACACCAACAAAGCGCAAGTCTTTGAATACTAACCGGCTTTTTCGAATACGGTCTTCCAGGAACGCCCGCTGTCGAATATGCTTGATTTTGCATTGGTCTGAACAGAAATAGACTTGCCATCATTGCTCAACTTCCAAACCTCTGTTACGTTAACAAATACTTGTTTTTGATCAATCACCAGGTGTACAATGGAGTTAACAGTCATAGTTTGTCCATCAGCCGACAACTTTACGGTAAACTTCTTTCCTCGTCCCCGGCCATGATTAATTTCGCTTGCTTTACCGTCGAAGGCCAGTTTCTCCTGGCTTGTAACAGGCGCTGCGCCAGGAGACGGGTTTGGCACCTCTATGGTTATAAAATCTGCCTGCGCTGTTATTTTCATTGTTTTAGATAGCATACGATCACCCTCGTCATATGTGCAAACAATATTTCCGCCCATACTTATCGACTCTTTGGATTTCCATTCGCCAGAAAAATCAGCGCGATGAGTGCCATTTTTTTGTTGAGCCTGTACGGGAAAATAAATTACTCCAACCAGCATAATAGCCAGACTGTACAAAACATTTCTTTTATTTTTCATATCCTGTTAAAATTGATTCAGCAAATCTACTTCGATACTTTTCGGCGCGACGAATTTGGATTGTAAATAAAAATGTAAACTTTGTAAATAATGGTAAATAGTATGTGAGTTACCCATTGACGGGTAGCCTTTAGCCCAAAGTCTTAAGTTCTGAGTCAAAAGAAACAACAACAACTTTTGACTTAGGACTCAGGACTTATTACTGTTGACTTAACACCAGAATATTTTGTTTTACTTAAAAATATTAACCACCAGTGGTGTACCACCCCGTACCAGGGTGTTTCACTTTTACTGGTACACACACTTTATTGGTTATACATAGTACCTAAAAACGTTATACGATTAATAATCACAAGTCATCAGCCCACCGTTCGGTCGTTCAAGGGTTGCGCTAAGTGGGTTGTTTTATATTAAATTCCCTTCAGGCTTCAATCGGCCCAGTATTGGTTGGTAAAATAAAACGCGTCTATAAATCGTTTTTTATTCGGATTAGTTGTTTTTAAAAGGATCGAACTATAAAATTCGCTGTTATCGTCACGATAAGTGAAGTTATGCTTTTCGAGACTTTCATTAACATCTCTAAACCAGCGGCCAAATGCAATATGACGATTTCGTGCACGGCCGTCGTCGGTCATACACATATACAAAAGCACATCTTCAGGCTGGTTATCAAAAAAGTCCTGTATTATATAAATAATGGTTTGTTTAACCCGGGTATCATGTCGCTGAATATCCTCCATACGGTCACACGTAAAACCAAAAGAATAGGTTGTAATTTCCTCTTGATCCTCATTCATCATGAAAAACTCGGTAAAATACGCTATGTAAGTTAAGCCGGAGATAGTAGTAAACCGATAAGAGGCTCCGTCGTCGCCCGGTGCTATCTCATAGCGGGCGGACAAACTTAATATCCTTAAGAGTTGCCAAAGAAACCTTATTTTTTACTGCCTGTGCAATACGCTTCTTGTCTTCCATTAATTTAACGAATGGATTCGTCTTTTGGTCAGCAGCCTTTTTACCGCTGACAGACATGCCTGTAGTTGCTTTTTTTTCTGCTTTCATAATAGCAAATATCATTAAAAGTTGATTTAAAACAAAATTTAACAATATGGCTTCCGGGCCAATGCATAATGAGGAGGTAAAATTTTCCATTGTGATTGCGGGCACTCCTGCTGTTCGAAGTCCCGGACATCGAACCTTTATGACTGTAGTCTCCGACTGCAGGATTATTACAGCCTTTCCTTTCCCGGATAGTTTTAATGTATTCATTTAGCAATTGCCCATCCATTACCTTATCATTCGATAGTCACAGACTATCGGCATAATCATCCCGAGAATCGGGCGTCAGGGTAGCAAAGGGATTTGTATTGGTCAACAACAGGCACCAATATTTGGAAGCGCCCAAATTGCGCTATCAGTTTAGTGTTAACCATGATAAAATACAATATATTGATTATAAAGTACTTATAAATATTTTATCTGAAATGTGTTAAGTTATGTTAACCCAAAAAAATGCGTTTACCCCGATCATTCGATAGTCAGAGACTATCGGCATAACCATCCGAAGTCTGAGAATCGGACAGCGAACCGCTCACCACTCACTACTCACAACTCACCACTCACCACTCACTACTCACTACTCACTACTCACTACTCACCACTCACCACTCACCACCCCAACATCTGCCCTATCGCCCCGATGCTCATCCAGGTCATGGTGCCAACTACCAGCACACCTAAAATAGTAAGCCACAAAGGTTGCTTGTATGTTGCTATGATTTTTGACCGGTAAGCCGCAACCAGCATAACGCCCAGGGCAACGGGCAATATAAAACCGTTGATGGCCCCTACTACCAATAATATTTTCACCGGCTTACCTATAGCCAAAAATATACAGCAGGATATCATAATGAAGCCAATAATAATCTCGCGGTTCCATTTCAATATCAGCGGACTAAAACTCCTGATAAACGAAACCGATGTATAGGCCGAGCCCACTACCGAAGATATGCCCGCCGCCCAGATGATAACCCCGAAAAGTTTATAACCCACCTGCCCCGCAGCCAGCTGAAATATCGAGGCCGCCGGATTTGCCGGATCGAGCTTGCCGCCGGCAGTTATAACCCCCAAAGCAGCTATAAACAACAACAACCGCATCAGCGATGCTAACCCGATGGCACTTAAGGCCCCCCGGTTAACCACCGGCAAATTTTGCTGTCCGGTGATCTTTGCATCCAGCAAGCGGTGTGCCCCGGCAAAAGTAATGTAGCCGCCAACAGTGCCGCCAACAATAGTTAGTACCGCGGTAAAGCTAAACTGCGTTGGATTTACCGCCCGGATAGCCGCTTCGGCCAGTGGTGGGTTACTGATATAGGCTACATATAAAGCCAGCGCTATTTTGAGGCAGCCCATGCATTTGGCAAACAAATCCATCGCCTTACCCGATTCTTTATAAATAAATATGCCAATGGCCACAATAGCACTCATAATGGCCCCCTGCCCTACGCTTACGCCAAACAGCACATTCAATCCTAAGCCTGCCCCGGCAATATTGCCAATATTGAAGGCCATGCCGCCTAAAAACACCAGCAACGAAATAAAATAACCCAGGCCCGGAAAAACCTGGTTGGCAATATCCTGCGCAGGTTTACCGGCCACGGTAATAATGCGCCAGATGTTTAGCTGGGCAATAGCATCCAGCACCACCGAAAGCAATATCACAAAACCAAAGCTGGCACCCAGCTGTGCGGTAAACACAGCCGTTTGCGTCAAAAACCCCGGCCCAATAGCCGACGATGCCATCAGGAAGGCAGCACCCATTAAAACACTCCAGTTGCGCTGTTTTTTCATTTAACGCGCCGGTGCTTTAATGCTTATGCCTTCGGCTTTCAGTTTCTCGTTTATCTTTTTGGCAAATTCAACAGCATGCGCGCCATCACCATGCAGGCATAGCGTTTCGGCTTTAAGACTGATGGTTTTATTATTGGCCGATATCACTTGCTGTTGTTTTACCATCATCAGCACCTGGTTTATAGATTGCTGCTCGTCGGTTATCAGCGCGTTGCTCTGGGTACGCGGGGTAAGCGAGCCGTCATCCTGGTAAGTACGGTCGGCAAATACTTCGGATGCGGTTGTCAAACCCAGTTTTTTGGCCCAGGTAATCATTTCGCTGTTGGCCAGCCCATATAATATCAGTGAGGGATCAAAATCGTGCACAGCCTCGGCAATGGCCTTGGCCAGGCTAACATCCTTGGCGGCCAGATTATATAATGCCCCGTGTGCCTTTACATGGTGAAGTTTCCCGTAAGCAGCTTTAACAAAGCCAGATAGGGCCCCTATCTGGTAAAGGGTCATCTGGTAGGCCTCGTTTGCCGAGACCTTCATTTCGCGCCGGCCAAAGCCCTGCAAATCGGGCAAGCCGGGGTGTGCGCCAATGGCCACACCTTTTTTTACCGCCATGCCAACGGTATGCTGCATTACTTCGGGGTCGCCGGCGTGAAATCCGCAGGCTATGTTGGCCGATGTGATGTAGTCCATCAGGGTATCATCATTAGGCATGGGGTAGTTGCCAAATGCTTCGCCCATATCGCAGTTCAGGTCTATGCTTTGCATGGTGGTATTTTATAAAAATTTGTTTTGCACAGCGATGGTCAGCTGGTGCAATTGTTGTTCACGTTCAATATACAGCATTTCTGCTTCACCCCGGGTGATATCTTTAAAATAAATGGCGTCGCCGGGTTTAAGCTGGGCACATAATGGCATATCAACGGCAGCTACCTGCGCTATCCGGGGGTACCCTCCGGTAGTCTGGCAATCGGCCATCAAAAGCACCGTACTACCGCTGCCGGTAACCTGGATAGTACCGGGCATTACGGCGGTACTTAACAATTCCTGGTGTTTCAAACGCTCCATGGCAGCGCCTTCCAGGTGATAGCCCATCCGGTTACTTTGCCTGCCGACGATGTATGGTGCCGACAAAAAATTGGCGATGCTGCGGCCATTAAACCAGCCAAATTCGTTCCCCGGCACCACCCTTATTGTTTTAGCATCGGCCGGTAAATGCGCTTGCCGGGGAATGCTCCATCCGGGATAACCGACTTTGTATTTTTTTGAATTTTTTTGTAATTTTTCTTCAAAATAATGCACTATTTGTTGTGTATTATTGGTCAATTCCTGCACATTTTTAAGCACATCGCCCCGTTTTAACACCCGCCCTTCCAATCCGCCAAACCCCGCGAGCAGGCAGGTGCTTTTGCTCCCCAAAATTTCGGGCACATCCCAGCCACCCGCAACGGCCAGGTAAGTGCGGCTGCCCGATGGGTTATTTATTAATTTTATGGTTGCCCCCGATGGGACAAAAAGAGGGCGTTCGGGTGGTAATATTTGTTGGCCCGATTGAAATATCGCACCCTCGCCCGCATAAGCAATCAGCAGGTCGGTTTCGGCAACAAATTCCGCGTCAGCATAGGTAAATTCAATTACGGCTGCATTGTCCTGGTTGCCCACAGCTTTATTGGCTATGCGCGCCGATAATGTATCCATAGCTCCTGACACCGGCACCGCCTGCGAAAGATATTGGTGGCGCCCCAAATCCTGTATGGTGCTCATTAAGCCGGGTTTTAATATTTTGATCTGCATATTACCCGGCCAATAATTCATTAAACTTGTGTATATCAATAGCTTTAAAAACAACCATATCGCCGGCCTTTAGCAGCGATGGCTGCCCTCGGTCACGGTCGAACATTTTCAAGGGTGTTTGCCCGATGATCTGCCAGCCGCCTGGTGTATCCAATGGGTATACGCCTGTTTGCTGCCCGGCTATACCCACTGCCCCGGCCGGTACCAACTTTCGGGGCGTTGCTTTACGTGGCGTTGCCAATCGTTCATCCATCCCTCCTAAATAAGCAAAGCCGGGAACAAAGCCTATCATGTAAACTTTATAAGTGGCCGCGCTATGCAACTTAATTACCTCGGCTATGCTGATCTGGTGTAAATCGGCTACCTCGGCTAAATCAGGACCAAAAGTGCCACCATAGCATACCGGGATGGTAATGGTATCCCCTTTAACCGAATTAGTCGTTTTCATTTGAAGATTTAAATCACCCAGGTAGCCCGATACTTTGGCTAAGCAGCCCGCGCCCGGTAAATCAGATTTGATCACAACAAGGGGATCATAAAAAACAGTTAAAGTGGAATAGGCCGGCACTGTTGTATTAAAACCCGGAAATGGCTGCTGATGAAGCAACAGGTTTAAGCTGTTGACCGCGGTCAGTAAATCTTCAGCTATTTGCTGCCCAAACTCAACGGTAACCGCTGTTTCGCTTAAATAATAAATTTTGAACGCTCTGTTGGGCATTGCTATGTTTAGCTGTAAAACAACTGAATTTTATTTGGATAAATCTCGGTAATACCGCTTACAGTTGCAATGATAGGCCGCGATTCCATAAATTTTATACCCATAATAGTATCCGTTTGTTTAATAATAAGCCGGGCAAATTTATTTTATAAATATGGCGAATAAGTGCTTGTATCCCATTCAACATCATCGATTATAAAAAAGATCTAAAAAGCGATTTGAAATTACCATCTTTTATTAATTCTATTTACCTTTAATGAACCGTACACCACCAATTGTAAAACCTTACCTGCATCTATATGAAAATTACAAATCACTGGTTAGAAGCCGACTCTGCTGATGAAAAAATAAAAATTTCCAAATCAGGAAATGCCCGGGACCCTATTGATCCCGATTACCTGGTAATTCATTATACAGCCACCGATACCGCGCAGTCGGCAATAAACTGGTTTATGGACACCCACTCGAACCCCGACAGGATCGCGGCACATATTGTATTGAACATCGATGGCACAATTACGCAACTGGTGCCTTTTAATCACAGGGCAAATCACGCGGGCACCAGCACCTGGGATGGGGTAGATAGTTTTAACTATCATGCCATCGGCATCGAAATTGTAAACCCGGGCTTTGCAGAAAAGCTGGCCAATAATACTTTTAAACGCGTAACAGACGACGGCGTAAAAATTTACCCCGCAACCGACGGCGATAAGTTTATGAAAATTGATCATAAGCATAAATTTTGGACGGGCAAAAGCAACCATTACTGGCGCATTTTTCCGGATGCCCAGTTGCAGGCGCTATACAAGCTTTGCAAAGTATTATTTGATACCTATCATTTGATAGCAGCCGTTGGCCACGACGATATTTCCCCGGCGCGCAAGCCAGATCCCGGACCGGCATTCCCCTGGGATACGTTTAAAACAAATGTATACGGCCATTTAAACAACACCGGCAGAATTTATGTGGTAAATACCGATGGCACTAATTTCAGAAACTCATTTTCTACCAATGCCCCCGTCCTTAAAAAATTAACAAAAGGTTATGAGGTGGGCCTGATAGAAACAAACGGGCAATGGAGCAAAGTATACCTGGTAAACAGCCAGGCCGAGGTACTACAAAAGGTGGATGGCAAATCAAGAAGCATTAAAACCATCGGGTGGATATTTAGCTCGTTATTATCTTTAAAGGCTGGTCAGTAGAGATTAAATTCAAAAGTTTTGAACTAATATGATCTCCGCTCAGTGCATCTTTTCAAAAGAACCCTGAGCTTGGGTAAACACCGCTTATAGGTAATTGGGTGTTGCCTGCGGCCGGGCTATCCGCTCATACTGCACAGGCCTTAACCACGTTGGCCGGTATCCGCTGCTATCCCTAACACTTTGTATGAATCAGAATTGGCAGGATTTAAGAATGAACAGAATAAAAGTCAATCTTTAGTTGCGTTTTATCTTATTAGCCTATTTTAATTAAATTGGGCATCATGAAATCTGTTCCGTTCATTATCGCTTTTTTGATTTTGTTCAAATTATTAACCGACGTCTCTCCAAATTATTTTGCGCTCAAACAATGAATCATCGGTATTTAGCTTTCATATTGGCCCTTGCCCTCACCTCCTGCAAAAACGGCAAAAGCCCAAACAGGCTCAAATACACCATTGCTAAAGACAGCAACCTGTACATCCAGATTTACCGCACCGGTTTGTTTGAAACGTCCACAACCGCTTACCTTACCGATTCGGCAAACTTCAGCCTGGAATTAGGCACTTACGACGATCAGACGGGCTATATTGATTGCAAGGTTAAAGGGGATACCGTATTGTCGGAAGAAAAGAAATACATTTTTGATAATAATGTAATGCAGGCAGATACGATGAAGGTTACCTGTACAAAAGTTTATAGCCTAAAAGGGCTTAAAAAGATGTATAATTTTGAATAGATGCGTCTCGCCGGCTACAAGGCCCTAATTTAAGCAGGAAACCTAATCAAGACTTGTAGATATCTTTTCTGTGCCCCAACGAAACTACTTCGATAACCAGGACATGGTCGAAAACCTCATAAATTATGCGGTAATCGCCAACTCTCATTCTATAACCTTCCCTGCCTTTTAGCTTCTTACAACCGCTTGGGCGTGGTTCATCTGCCAGATCATATATTGCATCAATTATACGATCAGCAGATCCTGTAATTTATCGAGTTGTTTTTGCGCTGGTTTTGAAATGGAAATCTGGTAAGCGGCCATTACTTTGCCCTGCGCTGTTTTACATATTCATCAAATGGCATCGGGGGCTCGCTACTCTTTTTGGCTTCATCAAATAGCTGTACGTCTTCAATATCTTCAAGTTCCTGCACAATGCGTTCATACTCACTTAGGGGTATAATCACCGAAACTTTCTCACCATCTTCATTGGTAATATATTGAGGTTTTACTAAAGCAAGCATAGCTTTTGTTGTTGTTTTTATTAAGTAAATTTAACAATAAATATTGCCGCGTCAAATAATTTACCGAAACCTGTTATGCAAAAAAACGCCTTCAGCCAAACCCATACTTTGCCCCAATACTGCAACACGCTCCATTAACTCCAGCGGAACCTTACGTGGAGTTTGAGTTTTTAGCCTTATCAGGGCATATAGTAAAAATCAGCCTTGACCCGTGCAGTGATAACACTGGTCAAAGAAAAAAACACATGGATGACAACGACATGCGGGTAGCGGATAGATACCATGCAAACAACAGCAACCAAAATTTACAGCTTAAAGGCGCTAAAAAAGTTGCATAACTTTGAATGACAAATTTTAAGAGGTTTTATCAACTATACTTTTTATTGCGGCATCCAACTCATTAGCACTCTCTAAAAGCATACCGTTTATCTCTTGAATACCCTCGTCGGCGGTCATAGTCATAAGCATATTTACCAAACCAATTAAATTGGCCAGCGGCTTCCGCACAACGTGCGATTGCTGAAACCCTATCTGGTACAACTGATCGGTTTTATTTTCAATTTCCGTTTTGGCAAATCCCAATTCAGTACGGGTGTCAACAAATTCTGTTATATTATACCCAATACAAAATATCCCTTCGGGGTTATTATTATTATCAAATAAAGCTTTAAACTCCCATTGCGTAAAAACAAACCCTCCTTTACCATCGTGCTTGCGTAACGTAGCAGGCAATAATAATTCAGGATTTTCAAAACATTTCCCGCCAACTTCGCTGCAAATCTTAATATCATCGGGGTGCAGGGTTATATGAAAAAGCTCGCCTAATAATGAATCTTCCGACCGGCCAAAGTTTTTGTCGTAATTAGGGCTAACGTAACTGTACTTATTATCCATACCAATTACAATGGCATAATAATACGAAGAGCTTTCTAAAAGTTTAATCGTTTCCCTAAAATGCTGCATATCGGCAATTTACTACAATTAACCTGGGTTAGCTTAAAATAATAACATATTCAGGAATAAATATGGGAAAGTATTTGCCCTTCTTCATAATATCAGCCATAGTTATCAGCATTTTACCGTTTTGATGTATTGTTATTGTTAAATACTTGCCGGCATACGATTTACCATTCACAGGTAAACGCTTCATTTTCAAACTATAATTTGGGTAATTAATTCAAGCCCATTGTTACATTCTGCCCTTTAACTTTTCAATAAATTTAAGTACGTTTGGGGAAATGTGAATTTTTAATTTTTTTACGACTGATCTTACTAATTAAACATGAAGTTATTTATTAAAAAACCTATTGCGCAATTGATGGCTGCTTCGGCAGAAACGGAGAAAACGCTTAAAAGAACTTTAGGCGTTGGATCGCTTATAGCACTGGGTATTGGCGCAATTATAGGTGCCGGTATCTTTGTACGAACGGCAGCGGCGGCAGGCGAACATGCCGGTCCGGCTGTTACCATTTCATTTCTGATAGCGGCGGCCGGTTGCGCATTGGCCGGTTTATGCTACGCAGAATTTGCCAGTATGATCCCCATCGCAGGATCAGCTTACACCTACTCTTACGCTACTATGGGCGAATTCATCGCTTGGATCATAGGCTGGGATTTGGTGCTTGAATACGCTTTGGGCGCGGCTACGGTTTCAATAGGCTGGTCGCAGTATTTTAACGAGTTTTTGCACACATTTTTTAATGTCCATATTCCTTACGCGTGGTCGCACTCGTTTATGGAAACCTCCAATACTACCGCCGGCATGTACGTTAGCGAGCTGGGCACCAGGGGTATTGTAAATTTACCTGCCATCCTCATCCTTTTCCTGCTTACCCTTCTATTAATTCGTGGTACAGCCGAATCGGCAATGGTAAACAACATCATCGTTGTAGTTAAAGTAGCAATTGTATTAATGATTATTGGCCTGGGCTGGCATTTTATTAATCCCGCCTTCCATACGCCTTATACTATACCGGCTGATGCAGGGGTAATAAAGGTTAGCGCGGGTACAGTTGATTACTCCAATGCATTTAACCACGGCTGGCTTGGTGTATTACGCGGGGCAAGTGTGGTGTTTTTTGCCTTTATTGGTTTTGATGCCGTATCAACCGCCGCACAGGAAGCTAAAAATCCGCAACGCGATATGCCAAAAGGTATCCTGATATCATTGGTTATCTGTACAGCGCTTTATATCCTGTTCTCGCACGTATTAACCGGGCTGGTATCTTATAAAGACTTCCTGATACAGGGTAAAGAAGCATCAGTGAGCTACGCTATTAAAACCGCTATGCCTGGCTATGGATGGTTAGCATCATTTGTTACCGTATCTATCCTTGCAGGTTTCTCTTCGGTTATCCTGGTGATGCTGATGGGCCAAACCCGCGTATTTTATACCATGAGCACTGATGGTTTAATTCCTAAAGTGTTTTCAAAATTACACCCCAAATACCGTACCCCTTACAAATCGCAATGGTTGTTCTTTATTTTCGTATCGTTATTTGCCGGTTTTATTCCGGATAAATATGTTGGCGATATGGTGAGCATTGGTACCTTGTTTGCGTTTGTGCTGGTATGTTTGGGCATATTCATTTTAAGAAGGACCGATCCAACTATCGTTCGTCCGTTTAAAACGCCATGGTATATGGTTGTTTGTCCGTTGGGCGCAATCATTTGTTTGTGTATGATAGCCAGCGAAGGCTGGGAAAACTGGGCAAGGCTTATTGTTTGGTTGCTGATAGGCTTTATTGTGTATTTCACTTACAGCATCAAACGTTCGCATGTAAGGCATGGCAAGGTTGAGGCCGCCGTTGATCCTATCAACCCCAAATTTATTGAGTAATTGATAACAATGTCAATACAAACAAAAAAGGTTCTGAGGTATCAGAACCTTTTTTGTTACCTTATCTTTTTATACTTAAGGGTATAGCCAATTATGGAGAAAGATAAAAACCTTTGGGTATTAGTTTTAGTTTGCGTTATCAACTCGCTTGGCTTTGGCATTATTGTACCGGTGTTATATTCCTATGGCAAGCAATACGGTGTTACGGGCCAAACGTTGGGCATACTCACGGCTTCGTTTTCGGTAGCTCAATTTTTTGCCACGCCTGTTTTAGGTTCCTTGTCTGATAAATATGGCCGCAAGCCTTTACTCATCATCAGCCTGGCCGGCACCTGCCTGTCGTTTCTGCTGTTCGCATCGGCAAGTAACCTTTTCATGCTGTTTTCTGCCCGGATACTTGATGGTTTAACGGGCGGCAATGTATCGGTAGCGCAAGCCATGGTATCCGATACGGCCACACCCCAAAACAGGGCAAAAAAGTTTGGCATCATTGGTTCGGCATTTGGTTTTGGTTTTGTGATAGGGCCTGCAATAGGCGGCTTGCTCAATAAATTCGGGCCGCAGGTACCTTTCTTTTTTGCGGCGGGCATCGCGTTGGTTGGTACCCTTTGCACTATTTTCTTCCTGAAGGAAACAAATCCTGCCGAAACACAAAACAAAACTATTAAAGCCCATTTTAAACTTTCGGCACTAATTACCACCCTTAAGCGGCCTGTTATCGGCACAGCCGTATTCACGGGCTTCATGCTTACCATGGCACAGTTCACTATGATTATTGGTTTTCAAACCTTTAGTGTTGATGTATTGAAGATAACCCCTACCCAGATAGGCATTTTATACGCAGGCTTCGGCATCAGCGGAATAGTAATGCAACTATCGGTGCCGCTGCTCACCAAATTGATCCAGTCAAAATCCACAATCCTGGTGCTGTCAACCATGCTATGTATGGCGGCCATGTTTATCACAGGCCTTACTAATGAATTCCTTACGTTTGTTATCGGAATATGCGCCTATGGCTTGTTTAACGGGTTACGCAACCCCATGATCAACGCTATTATTGCCGATCATATTAACCATAACGAACAGGGGAAAATCCTGGGCATTAACCAATCTTATGCCTCCATAGGGCAAACATTAGGGCCGGTTACCGCCGGTTTCGCTGCATTAATATCGGTACATAGTATTTTCTTTTTATCATCTTGCTATATTTTATTCGCACTTTTGCTCAGTTTCCGGTTAAAGTCAAAAGCATAAATTCCTAAAGCCATGCACCCACTAATTTTCAGAGAGATATTATCCGTTACGATGATCCTGTTTGCCATTATCGATATCCTGGGCGCCATACCGGTAATTATCCAGGTGCGCCAGCGCGTAGGCCACATCGAATCGGAAAAAGCAAGCATTGCAGTGCTGGTTTTAATGGTTGTTTTTTTGTTTGTGGGCGATGAGCTACTGGCCATTATCGGGTTAGATATTTCCTCCTTCGCTATAGCAGGCTCATTGGTGATCTTTATCATCGCCATGGAAATGGTATTAGGCGTCGACTTTTTTAAGGAAGAGGTGCCGCTTTCTGCGTCCATAGTGCCCATAGCCTTCCCGCTGATAGCCGGCGCAGGCACCATGACTACCCTGCTTTCGCTTAAATCACAGTATCAAACCCAAAACATTATTGTTGGCATCGTGCTCAATACTATCGTGGTTTACCTGGTGCTTAAAAATGTAAAGTGGATAGAGAAGCTGTTGGGCCCCGTGGGGTTGAGTATATTGCGTAAATCGTTCGGGATAATTTTGCTGGCTATAGCGATAAAGTTGTTTAGGGCGAATACACATTTATAGGTGCCCCCAAGCCCCCTGAAGGGGGAGCTTTTTGATTTGCTTAAACTTTACATTACTCATAAATGGCATTTGATGCTAACAAAATCAACAAATTTTGGGATTGGTTTAAAACCATATCCGATGATCTGTTAGATCATGAAAATAATCAAACGCTTATTTACCAGTTAGATGATTGGGTGAACCGTCTTGGTGCTGTTAGCTGGGAGATTGGTCCATGGGAAAATGACTGTCAATTTTTCGCGCTATCTCCCAATTTAGACCCCGACATGCTGACTTTCACCCAACAAGCAATTGCTTTGGCTCCGGCTTGCAAAGGGTGGCATTTTCTGCCCTCAAAACCACCTAAGGAATGGAATGGGATTTGGCAAATGAGAAATGAGCGAGACATACAAATAACAGTTGATACGGAAGCCTGGCAATATATATTGTACCAGTTCGATGACGGGGTATTTTCCATAGATATTAGCATAACTCCTATAGATGGCAATCAGGAAACCAAAAAACAAGCTGTTGATATTGCCTTAACAGGCTACTTGGGCGAAGAAGATTATATGTTGCTGATTAATGATATTCAAATAATTGACGAGTTTGAAGATGCCATAAAAAGTAAGGCAACTTTATTGAAGGATATTAAACAACACGTTAAAAGTTTAAACGGGCTAAAAAAGAAAGCCTATCTTTTGGGTTCAAGACTAATTAACCAAGGTTATGATTTCGAAGTTATCAGGGCGCGGATGGATAAAGAAGGCGTACCCGAAGAAATGATTGAACAGGTTATTTTAAACCTTGCTAAACAAGTTGTAGCGGACGTCTCAGAAGAAAGCAAGCCTTTCTTTAACCTCGCCCTGATTAAAATAGGAATTGGAATTTTGCTGGCTATTATATCTGCCATTTTGATACCAGGGCAGGTTTATTTACCCATTGGGTTGATAGGTACTGGTATTGCAGCTGCGTATTTATTTAAACCCAAATAGCCAAATTGCTCAACTCCCGCGAGGTTAGCGAAGCGTAACTCGTGGGTAAACTGGGGTAAGCTTATAGCTTACGCAGTTCAGCTAAAAGCTGAAACCAGCTTTTGTCACGAGTTTAAACCTCGCGACGGTTGGGGTTAGCGAAGCGTAACTCGCGACGGTTGGAATCAACAGCGTCAATCTGCATATCTGAAATTTGCACATCTGCACATCTACGCCGTTGGGGGGCTCAATCTTGCCACAAACATCGTATCCGCCTTATGCTCATACCCCCTTAAAACCTTACTCTCTTCCAGCTTCAATCCTAACTCTTTTACCAGGTAATCAACCACATCCTCATTCTCGCCTTTAAATGCGGAGCAGGTAATATAAATTAATGGCTTGCCGGGTTTAAGGTATTTCACCACGTTTTGGGCAATGCCTTTTTGCAGGCGCTGAAAAAATTCGATTTTGGCGGGCATAAATTGCGCTATCATCTCAGGTGTGCGCCCCCAGGTGCCCGAGCCGCTGCAAGGGGCATCAAGGATAATTCCGTCAAACTCGTAGTCGTGCAGGGTTTGATCAATATTGGTGGTAAGGTCGAGCACTTTCTTTTGATATTTGGTTAGTCCCGCTAACTGGAATCGTTCATCCAGGTTGGCTAAAACCGATTCGCGGATGTCTGATACTACCAGTTTGATGTTGGGCTCGTCTTCATGCAGTAACAGCGATTTACCGCCCGATGCCGCGCAGGCATCCCACCAGTTATCCCAGCGTTGAGGCCTGAAAAAATCGCCGGTTTGTTGCGAGGAAAGGTCCTGCACCTCAAACCAGTTTTGTTTAGCGAAGATGGTTTCTAAACGGGTTCCGTTGGGTAAGGCATAACAGCCATTGCCCTCGTCTTTAAACACAACCCCGGCCTTGTTCAGCTCGGCCTTTACCAAATGATCGTAGCCGTTACGTACGCGGATAAACAGATCGGGCTGGCAAAAAAATGATTTCAAAAATGCGTCCTTGTCAACACCTGCCGAGATCTGTGATGTCCAGGGGAATACATCCTCCAGCTTAAATGCGGGGTAGGCGCTTTTTACCAGTGTAACCTTATCATCAATAGTAAAATTGATACAAGCCGCCCAGTCGGGCTTAAAATGCAGTAGAAACGAATTACTTTGGGTATTACATAAAAATTCAGCAACTATCAGCCGTTCGTCAGTTGCCAGGTTGGGCAGGGCTTGCCCCAGGCGGAAGTAACTATATACCAAACGGTTGGCCACGCGCCTGTCGGTAGATCCCATTTGCTTGTTTTGCCTGTAAAAACCGGGTAAAAATTTACTTAAGGGCGTATCAACCGGGTACTCTCCTATTATGCGCTGAAACGTTTTAAGCTGGTTTATAGCCTTCATTCTACCTGTTTAAGCTCAAAGTTAGCATACATTAACACATTTACGTGGGTATTTACCCAACCCAGCCCATTTTTTTTAATAAAGTGAAATCGGTTGTGCAAGCCTGTGAAATCTGCTTTATCCAATGCTGTAAAATTATTATCAATCAGTTGCTGACCAAAGTACATTCCCTCATCAAAACCTTTAATGGCAAAGTCGGTAGGCTCCACATGGTACGCGCGGTGATAAACCCTCACAAACTCCATACTGGCATCCGATTTATAATCAACCTGGTCGCCGGATGTAATATGGGTTTTAAGGCGTTGCAAAATATCTATCTTTAAAAAGCCGAACTTTTCCCAACTGGGGTGACCAAACAGCAATACCGGATAATGCCTGTTTAAAGTATCCAGCGATTTTAATGTAACCGATAAAAATGCCTGGTCGGTAGCGGCTACCACAAATATGTTTTGTTCCTTTTTTGATAGCTGGGATATTAACCCGCCCAATTGGCCTTTTGAAATGGTAACTATAATAACCTTAACCTTTTTACTGCTTAAACTATCTGTGGCATTTTTAAAACCGCGCACGTAATCCTGCTCCTGGCTAAAGCCCGATCGCAGTATAAAGATCTTTTTAGGCTTTAATTTATCGTTAATGTACTGCGCCGCACCCCATCCATGATACTCTAACGGGGGCATTACCGTAATTAAATTATTGCTGTTGATAGTTGCCGGAGATGCAGGCGAAAGCGGTGAAACAACGGGCGATTTAGTATTAAGTACCGCGGTAAAAACTTTCATCCCGTCAGGAAAAACCGGCCCCACAATCAGGTCGCTGCTTTTGATTAGGGGATTAAAGCCGAGACTATGCGCCTGCGCGGCCTCATCTTTTGAATCGTACAGGCGGAGTTTAAAATTGGCGCCGCTGGCTGTAAGCGAATCAAGGGCCAATTTAAAACCCTGGTAATACTCCACACTCATATTAGCCTTGGTTAAACCAGGCGAAGTGTACCTGGCGCCGGGTTTAAGATGATCTAAACCAAGCGGCAATACCATAGCTATGTTTAAGGGCTTAGTGCTTACAGGCTTTACAGACGGCTTTTCGGCAACTACCGGCTTCCCGGCATCTGCATCAGTTGGTTTTTTAACGGGCGCTACCTGCCGCACCTTTGGCGAACATGCAGCCAGTACCAGCGCCGTTATAAAAAACAGTAACCATTTATTCCCACTCAATTGTAGCAGGTGGTTTCGAACTGATGTCATATACTACCCGGTTAATTCCTTTTACGTTGTTAATGATCTCGTTACTGATCTTGGCCAGCAAATCGTACGGTAAATGACACCAATCGGCGGTCATTCCATCCAACGATTCAACAGCGCGAAGGCAAATCACGTTCTCGTAAGTACGCTCATCGCCCATTACCCCTACCGACTGAACCGGCAAAAATATAGCGCCGGCCTGCCAAACTTTATCGTAAACACCGTACGACCGTAAATTGTTGATATAAATCGCATCGGCCTCCTGTAAAATCGCAACTTTTTGCGGCGTTACATCACCTAAGATCCTGATAGCCAAGCCCGGGCCCGGAAAAGGATGCCTGCCTAAAATATTAGGATCGATACCCAATGCCTTGCCAACACGCCTTACTTCGTCTTTAAATAAAGTATTTAAAGGTTCAACAACCTTTAGTTTCATAAAATCGGGCAGTCCGCCTACGTTATGGTGCGATTTGATGGTAGCCGATGGCCCCTTAACAGAAACCGATTCAATAATATCCGGGTAAATGGTACCCTGACCAAGCCATTTTACATCTTTAACCTCGTGCGCGGCATCATCAAATACCTCAATAAACACCCGGCCAATAGCCTTCCGTTTCTTTTCGGGGTCGGTTAAGCCGGCCAGTGCATCGTAAAAGCGTTGCTTGGCGTCAACACCTTTTATATTTAAGCCCATGTGCTTGTACGAATCGAGCACCTGCTCATACTCGTCCTTACGCAACAGGCCGTTATCAACAAATATGCAATGCAGATTGGTACCTATGGCATGGTGCAGCAACACCGCTGCAACCGATGAATCAACACCTCCCGATAACCCTAATACTACCTTATCATCGCCTAAGTTCTCTTTTAAAGCGGCAATGGTAGTTTCAATGAACGAATCTGGTGTCCAATCCTGGTGACAGCCGCAGATATCAACCAAAAAGTTTTCCAGCAGCTGCTTGCCATCAATGCTATGGGTTACTTCGGGGTGAAACTGGATACCGTAAGTTTGGGTACCGGTTACCTGGTAAGCCGCAATTTTAACGGTATCGGTGCTGGCAATAATCTCGAAGTTATCGCCAATGCTTGATATGGTATCAGCATGCGACATCCAAACCTGCGAGCTTTCGGGTATATTTTTAAACAGCGGATTTTCCCTGTTAATGTATTCAAGGTTTGCCCGGCCATACTCCCGGGTGCTTGATGGCAGTACCTCGCCGCCATGGAAATGTGCCACATACTGTGCCCCGTAACAAACCCCTAAAATAGGCCGGGTAGTGTGAAACTGCTCGAAATCAAAATGAGGGGCATCCTCCTGCCTTACAGAATAAGGACTACCGGATAAGATGATACCTTTTACAGTGCTGTCAATTTCGGGATAATGATTAAAGGGGTGGATCTCACAGTAAATATTGAGCTCCCTGACACGGCGCGCTATAAGTTGGGTGAATTGCGAGCCAAAGTCAAGAATGAGGATTTTTTCTTGCATGGGCAAAGATAGGATTTTGATATGAGATGTGAGATATGAGATTTGAGATTTTTGGATGGCGGTTTTGATCTCGGATTTCGGAATTGGGATTTTGGATTTTTTTGATTGATGGTTTTTGTCTGAACTGTGTGTTTGTCTGAATCAGAATTCTCAGAATTAAAGAATGAACAGAATTAATAAAGCGATATTCTGATAATTATAAAATTCTGTCAATTCTGATTCAGACAAAATCATCTGCACATCAAAAAGTCTTGATACTTGATACTAACTACTTGATACTGTTTTCCTCCCGCTTCACCAACAACACCTCATCTCCATCCAACAGCAAATACCCATACTCATAGCAAAACATATAAGTCGACCCGGTTTTTGTTTGGTAAATACTGGTGATATGATCAAAATCAAAACCCTTTGCTGCCATTTTTTTGCGGGTGGTTTTGGTTTTGCCGGTGGGGTTTAGTTCTTCCAGTACCCGGCGGTTGCGGCGTAATATGTTGTTGATGTTGCGCACCAGGTTGTAGCTATTGCTATTGAGCTGGTTGTTGTAGTTATTGCGGCATAGGTCGTTGCAGAATTTTTTATCGGCCCGGCCGTGCAGGGGTTCGCCGCAATCCAAACAGTTTCGTTCCTGGTTCATGTGATAAAGGTAATTAATAATTTATCCGTTTGCAAACGCTTACAAATGGATACTATCGACTGTAAACGGTTATTATCCGGTTAATTTTTCGGGGTAGCTGCATCTTTGTATCGTTATCAAAACAAATAGTAACATTAAAAATAAAACGATGAACACATTAAGAAACAGTGTACGCCTTGTAGGCAACTTAGGTATGGACCCCGAAGTAAAAGTTTTTGACAGCAACAAAAAAATGGTGCGGGTATCGCTGGCCACCAACGAAAGTTATAAAAATGACAAAGGCGAAAAAATAACCGATACCACCTGGCACAACCTGGTATTTTGGAACACCGCTGCCAAACTTGCCGAAGACCTACTGAAAAAAGGCGATGAGGTAGCCATTGAAGGCAAACTGGCCAACCGCAACTATGTAGATAAAGATGGTGTTAAACGCTACGTATCTGAAATTGTGGTAAACGACTTTTTAAAAGTTGGCGCGAAAGGCTGAAGAGCAAAAACAGCAAACCAATCCCAAGCTGCCGACGAACCCAAAGCCTCAGATGCAAGTATTGATGAAGAGAAAGCAAAGGAAGTAAAAAAGGTCTCGGGCCGCTGGTTTGTAGCACCGGTGAACAAGGACGATGAGAAATGAGGGGGCTTGTATTCAATTACATTCACATACCCACATGACGCCGGATTGGGAAACTTATGGTTGTTTTCCGTTCCGGCCGATTGTAAAAGGCGTGTATTGATTGATTTCTTTCGCATACAGGCTCAAGACAAGTCGCTGGTTTTCTTAACGTCTTGTGTCAAAAATGACTTACCTTTTTACAGAATGGCCTTGTTCGTATTTTTAATATCTCAAATAACATTTCCCTATATTATAGGCCACGCTAATAAGTGGCTTTGAATATTGAATAGTATATTTGAGTCCAATTATATCTACCCGTATGGATCCAGGAGAAGCATCTATGTTTGAAACTGTATTTAACCAGATTAGTTTCCCCATGACTATTATCAAGCCCAATATCCCGCGGTTTACTATAATAGCCATGAATGAGGTGCGTATAAAGGCTACCCCAATACCGGCAGACAAAATGATTGGCAAGGATACCTTCGACGTTTTTAAGCCCTGGGACAAAAACAGCGAAGAGCAACTGACCCTGCTAAAAAACGGGCTTATTGAAGCGGTAGAGCAAAAGAAACACGTTAAACTCCCCTTGCTTTATTTCGAAATCCCTGTTCCCGGCGGGCCGCCGGTTCAGGGTTGGGCGCAAACTGAAATTACGCCGATTTTTAACAGTGAAGGCAACGTAGAATACCTGTTAAGCATGGCCAAAAATGTAACTGAGCAGGAGCTAAACAAACTGGCTTTAGCAGAAGCAAGGAAAAAAGAACTGGCGATGGCCGAAGAGCTTGCCCGCGCCAATAATGAGCTGCAAAACTTTAACGAAGAATTGCGCGCCGTGAATGAAGAATTGGCTTGTACCAACGAAGAGCTTGCCGTTACAAACGAACAGCTATACACATCAAATGAACTGCTGGAACAATCGCGCGAAAGTTTGCAACTACTCAACACCGAACTGGAAGACCGTATTTTAAGGCGTACCAAAGCTTTAACCGATAGTGAAACCCGTTTCAGAACCATGTTTGAAACCATATCGCAAATGGCATGGACTGTTAATAACAACGCCGAAGCAACCTTTTTTAACAAAAGATGGTACGACTATACCGGCCTTGATTTTGAAGCCAGTAAAGGATATGGATGGAAAGAGGCGATGCATCCTGACGATGTGGAAGCTGCCATCAACAGGTTTAGGGATATGCAATTGGGCTTAAGTAATGGCGGCGGCATCGAAAACAGGATTAAAGGCACCGACGGCGAATTTCGCTGGCATTTAACAAGGATGGTACCGGTTAAAAACGAAGAAGGTGAAACTGAACTTTGGATTGGCACAGCCACCGAGATAAACCAGCTTAAGGAACTGCAACAACAAAAAGACGACTTTATAAGTATTGCCAGTCATGAACTTAAAACTCCGATGACCAGCCTTAAAGGTTCGTTACAATTATTGGAGCGGTTAACTAATACCCCCACTTCGCCCATGCTGCCTAAGCTGATAGCCCAATCAAGCAGGAGTATGCATAAAATTACAGCCCTTATTGAAGATCTGTTGAACTTAAGCAGAATAAACCAGGACCGCCTGCAATTGACCAAATCGGCCTTTGTACTTTCAAAAATAGTAAGCGCCGGCAGCAGCGAGATACGGTTGGCAGAGGAATACAAAATAATAGTAACAGGCGATCTGGAACTGGAAGTATTTGCCGACGAGCACCAGGTAGACCAGGTGCTGGTAAACTTTATAAACAACGCCGTAAAATATGCCCCGCGGTCAAAAGATATCCTTGTGTTAATTGAAAAGATAAACAATACGGCCAGGGTTACGGTAACAGATAAAGGGCCTGGCATACATCCTGAAGAAGTAAAGCATATTTTTGAACGCTATTACCGGGTAGAAACAGCCGGCTTTCAAACAGGCGGGTTGGGCCTGGGGCTGTACATCAGCGCCGAAATTATTAAGCAACATGAAGGGCAGATAGGTGTTTATAGCGAACCCGGGAAAGGGAGCAGTTTTTGGTTTACTATTCCGATAGGGATTTAATTCTCTATGAATTTATATCCCTCCCTTTACCTCTTCCCCATACCTCTCCGTCTCGCCAACCCGCATATAAACGGTTTTTTCTACAATATTGTGGATCACTTCGTCCAGTTCGCGGGCGGAGGTATCAAGGTGGGCAACTATTTCTTTATTTAAAGGATTTAACATATCATCCCTGTCGAATAAATTGACCAGGCCGAGGATGGTAGCCACTGGCCGCCTGAGTTCGTGTGAGCTTATATTGGCAATGGAGTGCAGCCTGTTGTTCTGATCCAGGATATTTTCTTCGTTTCTTTTGCTTTCTATCAAAACGCGCAAAATATTTACGGTACGGCCAATCAATTGAAGCTCACTATCATTAGGTTCACGTACAGTGTTATAATAAATGCCAAACACCGCTAATACTTTTGACCCTTTTGAACTGATAACCGGGGTAGACCAGCATGCTTTTAATCCAAACTGGTTAGCCAGGCCCGCATAATCGGCCCAAAGGGGATCATTTTCGATATCGCTTACAATAACCTGCGTGCGGTGAAAAACCGCCGTACCACACGAACCAACAGTTGGCCCCACTGAGAGATTTTCTATTGCATCACAATAATCTTTAGGTAGCTGTGGGGCAGCAAGGTTATGTAATTTTTCCTGCTCATCATCAACCTCCAAAACCGAGCAGATCATTTCGGGAAAGATACCTTCAATTCCCATCAGTAATTCCTGGGTTGTTTGGGCAAGGCTGTACCTTGATGTGGTATTTAGCTCCAACACCTTTTTTTCCAGCGTTAAAACCCATTGCTGAATCATTATTTCGGTAATATCCCTGATAAAAACAGCTAATTGATTATCATATGGATATACATTTACACGCAACCACGAGTTAGAAAATGTATTTAAATATTGTACCTGTAATGATTGCTTATTGGCTAATGACCGTTGTAATTCATCAATTACCCGGGGCGTTAAACCCAGGCTTTTGATGCTCATGAGGTTGGATAATCTTATCTGGCTTGCATCCAAATTGGTCATCGCCTGGAAAGCCGGATTGAAAGCTAAAATATTCCACGCGGCATCAAGTACAATAAACCCTTCGTTAAGGCTTTGTATAGTGTGCCGCACAATATCATCACTTGCAGCATCCGATTTGGCAGTGGCACCTACAACCGGGTTCCCTGTTGAATAAATAAGGTCATCGTCATTCAGTAGGATAGACCAGGTAACGCTGTAGTAACAACCATCCTTAGCTTTAACACGACTTTGATATCCTATAAACTTTTTATCTGCAGCCAACCTGCCAACTGATTCTTCTTTGCGTTCCTTATCAGCCGGATGGCATATCTCGGCAATATTTATCCCAAGCAGTTCGGTTTCGGTATACCCAAATAAGTGCCGGAAAGAGGGGTTGGTGTGCAATATTATACCGCTCATATCCATCACAAAAAATACATCTTTTGAATGGGTAAAAAAGGATATGAGTCTTGTATCCATAGCAGGCTATTATGGCATATTTTACTATCTCTAAGTTATAAAATATTTATAATAACCAAATATTAATTTAAGGCGTGCTCACCGCAACGGGCAAAACTTTACCGTTAAAAAAACGATGACCGGTAAGCGCGAAATCAGCCACATATTTCCCCATCTCAAAGGCCAAAACAGGCGATTCATAACCCGGGAAAGCCTTTTCCAGCATTTCAGTCTGTGCCGACCCTAACGCCAGACAATTCACTTTTATATCCTGACCGGCCAGTTCCTGGGCCAGGCACTCCGTTAAAGTGTGCAATGCCGATTTACTTGCCGAATAAGCCGCCAATCCAGGAAACTTAGCGCTGCCCTGGTAGCCGCCCATACTGCCAATATTTACAATATGGCCGCCGGCCGGTACTAAGGATAACAAAGCTTGTATAATGCGCACATGCCCTATAAAATTACTTTGCAGCATCTCTACAAAGTCGGTTTCCTGCAATTCCATAAATGGCTTATTGACCAGTATACCTGCATTATTAATTAATATATCAACCCGGTTATCAAAGTTGGCTTCAATAAACTGAAGCAGGCCTTCATAATCATCGTGCACAATATCAAATGTTAGTGCATATAGTTGGCAATCGGGGTTAAGGCCATGTGCAATTTCCAGCAAACGCTCCAACTTATCCTGTGAACGCGCCAGGGCAATTACTTTATGATTACCGGATAGTATCAGTTCAATTACAGCTTCAAATCCTACGCCGCTGCTGGCGCCTGTTATAATAATGTTCATTGGTTAGCTTCAATTTATTTAATATAGGTCATTACGGGCCACTGGTGGGCACTCGCGATGACATATCCAATTCCCCTGTCATCCTGAGGTACGAAGGATCTATCAGCTATTCATGACCGATAGAAAAGTTCGCGAATAGATGCTTCGTCCCTACCCATGACATATCCCATCCCCCCTGTCATCCTGAGGTACGAAGGATCTGCCCGCAGTGCATGACCGATAGAAAAGTTTGCGAATAGATGCTTCGTACCTCAGCATGACAGTTTTCTATTTTTGTATGTCATTCCCAACTTCAGAATTTCGCGAAATTTCTCCACTCAGCATGACAGTCTTTTATTTTATCATTTTCCACTCATAATGACTTTTTTTGCCTTTTAATGTTCGCCGAATTCTATAACCCATAAGAAGAATCACTGATTATGACCGGCCTAAAATACCAATTTTTGCTCAACCGGGTGCGCTATCAGGTAAAAACCATCGGCAATTAATTTTTTTAGTTCGGGCTGATTTTTCGCTTTTTGTTGCAGGAAATTCCGGATATCGGATGCCAACAATGGCTCAATATCTTCATGCTCCAAAAGTTCCAGTATTTCCAGTGCGCAAAGCCAATCGTCGTGATGATCTTTTTGCAGCTTGAGCCAAACGTTACCTAAAAAGCCGTAGTCGCCTTGTTTTTGACGGCAATCCCGAACTTGTTTGTAAAGCTTGTGTAGTTCTTTGCTTTTAAAATCATACTCCACATGGTGGGTAGCCGTTTTTGATTTATAAACAGTCTCCTCAAAAGCTTCTTTATCGGCAGCGCCGCAAAACACCGAAGTTACCTGTTGGCCAACGGCCATATCATAAATGCCCCATGATGGGTCGAACAAGACAGTTTCGTCTTGGTCGGTTACCGTACAATCCGTAAAAGTAATGAGGCACGTTTTCCCTTCATGAATCAGTATACTTTTTACTTTTCCTTTCACAGTAATACCGCTTTCAAAATCCAGCACCGCGTTTTGGTTTATGCTGATGCCGGCACTTTCCAATTGCGCTATATTCAAATCTTCAATCGGGCCCAGGTTTTTCAGCCTGCCAACCGGCGAGCTAAAGCCGTTATGATGATAGTTTTTGCTGTGCCCCTTAAGCTGTTTATTATTGACTGCCAAAGCAGTAGGCCCGGTGGTTTTAATAAAGCATGGTTCGCCGTCTTTATCTGCCTTAAATTCGGTAACTGTACCGGATACCTGCAAGCCCGAGTTATAAACTACGGTGCAGGTGTTTTTGCTTTCGATAGCCTTGCCCAAACCAAAGGCCCCGCCCCTGCGAAATGACATGGTATTGGCAAACTCTTCCAGCACGTCAATCAGGTTTTGGAAAGTTGGCGTTACAAAAAGCTGCGGCTGCGTTTTGGTGATGTCATAACTATAGTTTACCGCATCAATGGTATACCAAAGTTTTTTGACCCCGGCACCCATACAACTGGCGCTTTCGCCGATTGACGAGAGCAGGCCGGCGCCGTAGATTTTTGGATTTTCTAATGTACCAATCAATCCGTACTCTACCGTCCACCAATGCAGGCGGCTTAGCAGGGCCATTTCTGATGGCTGGCCCATGTTTGCCTGCCGGTAGGCAACCAGTTCATCAGCCTTGCCTATCTCCACTTCGTCGGCATCGGGCATTTCCTTTAATATTGATAGCGCCCGGATAGCTTCATACAGTTCAAAATCCTGTGCCGAAAACATAGCCCTGGCCCCTATCGAGCCAAAATAACTCAGGTATTCATGATAGTCCTTATCTGCAATGATTGGCGCATGCCCTGCCGATTCGTGAATAATATCCGGCGCCGGTGTATATTCAATATGCCTTGACTGGCGGATATCGGCAGCTATAACCAACACCCGGTAGGCCTGGTATTCCATAAACGCGGCGGGCGGTATAAAACCATCAACAGTAACCGCGCCCCAACCAATTTTAGCCAGGGCATCGTTCATTTCCTGCAGGTTGGGTATCCGCTCAATGGTTAGCCCGGCTTTGGTTAAACCGGGGATGTAGGGATAATAAGCTACATCTTTAAGATAGCTATAATTTTGCCGCATTACATAGCGCCAAACCGCGTGGTCAATAGGCGTGTAATGCTCGTAATGTTGGTCGACTATAAATTGTTTTAAATGACCGGGCAATGCCGCAACCTGCGGATTATTAAAATCATTAAAATGGCTCATTTACGTTTGGTACGGTTTATAACAGAACGTAAAATTAGCGAATAAGATTGCCTTTAATGAAACAGGCAGATGGTAAATTACAATTAATTATAACATTACTCCGAAGGGAGATCTTTCTCTAATCTATCTGAACGAAATACGTAATAAACTCCGAGTAATGAAATAAGGGCCGATGTTACATAAAAAGACAAACTTAAAACCACGGCCAGTTCGCCATTCATCTGGAATTTCTCGACGATTACCCACTTAAATATAAACTCGCGAAAACCCAGGCCGCCAACGCTAAATGGAATAACCGCGGCCATAGACGACATCAGGAAAGCTGATAAATAAGGGGCAAATTTCCCGATGTGATGTAAACCAATCATTACGCACAAAATTGTAGTTAACTGCAATGATTGTAAAGCCACCGCTTTTAAATGGGCCTCAAAAAAGTACCTGGTATATTCTTTAAAAAATTTGTGGGCCACAAAATAATACACCGCTGTAGCGGTTAAAAACACCGCCCCTGTTAATAATGGACTGATATTTAACTGTGGAAGAAAAACAACAAGTACCGCAGTAATTAAACCAATTGCCCAAAAACCGCTCAACCTGTCAAACAAAATTGCCCAGAAAACTTTCTTTGCGGGCATTTTATAGTTTTTGTTCAGCAGGTATATTTTATAGCCATCGCCGCCGATACCGCCTGGTAAAAACAAGTTATAAAACATACCAAGCATGTATAAACGCAAATTAAATCGCCAGCCTATATGTAAATCTATTGATCTGAAAAAACTTAATAACCTGGAAGCCGATACAATGGTTGAAAGAAAAAAACATACCACGGCAGCCAGCGCCCACCATGGATTTGATTGGCTAAGCAATTCTTTAACCTGGTCTATTTTGATTTTACTAAAAACGTAATAAAGCAAAGCCCCTGTAACGCATATCTTTAAAATCAGCTTGGTAACGTTCCATAGCGTTCCTTTAAGGGTTTTAGGCTTCTTTTCGGATGTAATGGTTTGCAAATCCTCTAACGGAAAGGTCTCGGCCGGGTTAAAGGGGCCAATATAGTTTTCGTCGTATTGCTTACGTTTTTCGGTGTCGCTTAATACTTCATAAGCTTCATCAGCTAAAGCGTTGGTTTCATTACCGTTACTTATTTTTTGATAAGCTTCATTAATCTCATTTAATGTAGCGCTGGGGTCTATGCCTAAAATATCGTAATAATCCTTACTTGTCATTGTTGAAGCAAATTAACGGCACTTACCATTTTTGGTGCAAAGCTATGTTATTTTTTTATTTGGCTCTATCGGGACAATAATTTAACAAAAAATAGCAATTATGTTTTGCAAAAATTTAAGCCAATACCATTAACCGGTGTAATCAGCTACAGCATTGATGTAATCATAATAAAATGGTAATATTCAAATCAGTGTAATCAATAACATAAATCGGTGCAATCCTAAATTCAATTGTTATTTTTGCGCAAATTTTATCAATATGAGTAAAGTAAAAGTTGGCGTTGTGCAAATGAGCTGTACTGCAAATAAGCAGCAGAACCTGCAAAAGGCTATTGTTAAAGTAAGGGAAGCTGCTGCTAAAGGGGCGCAAATAGTTTGTTTACAGGAGCTATTTACCTCACTTTATTTTTGCGATGTAGAGGATTATGATAACTTTAAGCTTGCCGAGGCCATTCCCGGCCCGTCAACAGATGAGCTTTCAAAAGTTGCCGCCGAATTGAATGTGGTAATTATTGCATCGTTGTTTGAAAAACGCGCACAGGGCCTTTATCATAATACCACCGCCGTTTTGGATGCCGATGGTAGCTACTTAGGCAAATACCGCAAAATGCATATCCCCGATGATCCGGGCTTTTACGAGAAATTCTACTTTACCCCCGGCGACCTGGGTTACAAGGTATTTAATACCAAATACGGCCGCCTGGGCGTGCTTATCTGCTGGGATCAATGGTATCCCGAAGCTGCCCGCATTACCGCGCTTATGGGTGCCGATATATTATTTTACCCAACAGCCATTGGCTGGGCCACTACGCAGGACGAAGCTACCAATGTGGAGCAATACAACGCCTGGCAAACCATCCAACGCTCGCACGCGGTAGCCAACGGCATACACGTTGTAAGCGTAAACCGTGTGGGCGAAGAAGCAGGCGTAAAATTCTGGGGCGGTTCATTTTTTGCCAATCCATTCGGTGCCATTATCCAGCAAACATCACATGACGAAGAGGAAGTTGTAGTGCAGGAATTGGATCTGGATAAATCTGATTATTACCGCAGCCACTGGCCGTTTTTGCGGGACAGGCGGATTGACAGTTACCAGCCGATAACTAAACGTTTATTAGACGAAGATTAGTCCGAAAGTCGGAAAGACCGGAAGTCCGAAAGACAAAGTGCATCATCATTAAATAAAAATAGTATTGAACATGGGTTTTAAGTTTGAAAAGTTAATTGTTTGGCAAAAATCAGTCGACTTTTCATCGAATATCCATGATCTAACGAAAACTTTTCCAAAAGATGAGCTATTTGTTTTAACTGCGCAAATAAAAAGAGCAGCAGATTCGGTTTCTTTGAATACCGCAGAAGGATCGACCGGCCAATCAAATTTAGAATTCAACAGATTCCTGGGCTATGCTTTACGATCAAATATAGAGGTTGTAGGGTGTTTGTATCTGGCTCAAAAAAGACACTTAATATTACAACCAGATTTTGATAAGCTTTATGGACAGTGTGAGGAAATACTTGTAATGTTAAATACTTTGCGTAATTCTCTTAAATAAAATCAATGTCAATAAATAACGATACCTCAAATTCAAAACTTTCGGACTTTCGGACTTTCGGACTTTCGGACTTCCCAGCAAAGCTGGGTTTTCATTTCCCTGCTGAATGGGCACCACATACAGCCACCTGGCTTTCTTGGCCTCACAAAGAGGCTTCGTGGCCGGGTAAAATTGATTTAATTTACCCAGCGTACATCGAATTCATCAAAGTACTAACCAAAGGTGAACTGGTACGCATTAACGTGGTTGATGAAAGCATGAAAGCATCTGTAGCTTTCCAGCTGCAAAATGCAGGGGTAGATATGAGCAAAGTTGAACTATTTGAATTTGCTACCAACGATGCCTGGTGCCGCGATCATGGGCCGGCATTTTTGATAAACCCGGATACCAAACAAAAAGCTATTATTGATTGGGGTTATAACGCCTGGGGAGGTAAATATCCTCCCTTTGATCTGGATGATGTTATCCCGACTAAAATTGGGCAACATTTTGGTTTGCCGGTATTTAACCCGGGAATTGTGATGGAAGGCGGTTCTGTTGATTTTAATGGCAAGGGTACCATATTAACTACCACCGCCTGCCTGCTCAACAAAAACCGTAACCCCAATTTAAACCAGGACCAGATTGAAGGCTACCTGCGTAATTTTTACGGTGCCGAACAAATTTTATGGTTGGGTGATGGCATTGTTGGCGATGATACCGATGGCCACATTGACGATATTACCCGTTTTGTAAACGAAGATACCGTTGTTACCGTAGTTGAAGAAAACAAAAATGACGACAACTACCATCTATTGCAGGAAAACCTTGAAGCACTTAAAACCATGCGCTTGCTTAATGGCAAACAACTTAATGTAGTTGAGTTACCGATGCCCGATGAAGTAATTTACGAAGACACCCGTTTGCCGGCATCATACGCAAATTTCTATATCGCTAATTCGGCGGTGGTTGTACCTACATATCGTTCGGCAAATGATGATAAGGCTTTGCAAATCATTCAACAATGCTTTCCTGACCGCGAGGTAGTGGGTATCGACTCGACAGATATTATCTGGGGATTGGGCAGCTTTCATTGCTTGAGCCAGCAGGAACCTTCGGTTTGATGTGCAGGTGTGCAGATTACAGATGTGCAGATGCTGTTTGATGTGGAAGTAACCAGATTGCAGATATGCAAATGATAAAAAAACGAAAACGCCTGACTTTTTGAGCCAGGCGTTTTCGTTTAAGCAATATTTATTATTGCTTCGAAGCTAATGCGATCACTTGCTTATCCAGGTTCCAGCCTTCCAGCAATATGGTTGGGGTTACGTTGCCTAATTTGGCGGCGGGGGCAGTTACCGATACGGTTATGCTTTCGTGAGGCGCCAAGGTAAAATAATTGCCTGTCCAATAGCTTGGCATAATTTCTTCGCCGTTTTTCATCAGTTGCGGGCGTACAAAAAAGGCCAGTTTATTTGATGTGTTGGTGAATTGAACAGTCCATTTACTTTCTACAGTACCTTTCTCTGTTTTAACAATTTTGGCGCTTACCTGTGCATGTTTCATATCGTTAAGCGTTTTGAATTCATCTGTTGCAGATAGCCAGTAAGCATTGTGCGATACCGCTTTGCCGGTTGAAGTTTTCAGGTTAAGTATTACAAAGCTTACACCTTGTGCACCTGCCAAAACACCTTTAAGCTGAATAATTTCCTGAACACCATTTGTAGCCAAACCAACATTACCTATTTTAATAGATTTGATGAGCTTGCTATCGATGTCAAAAACATCGGCAGTAGCGGTTAAACTACCCGTTGCATGGTGAGTACGGTTGATAATAGCCACGCTTGAATTATCGTAATTATACTGGATATGCACCGGCTCACAGGCGTTTTGCATGCTGTAATAGCCTGCATTGGGCTCCAGGTACCAATCGTAAATTTGCCATATTACGCTTGGCAGGGCAGCATTCAGTTTCCAGAGCATTACACCGCCGGTTTCGTTCAATTTGTGGCCATCAGCCTCAAAAATCCCCTGGTAGCCAATATAGTTCAGGAACTGCATCTTATCAGAAAAGTTGACGATGCTGCTGGGTGCGCCATAGCGTTTTACCATTTCGTCGTAATACTTATCGTACTGACCCGCGCCTGTGGCAGCATCATGATATCCCCAGGTATTATTTAAGGGGAAAGGCAAAGTTTTATCCCAGGTTAAATTTGGGATGATCTTTGGCAGCGTGGTATAAGGCGGTTGCGATGGTAAGCCGGTTTCGTCCTTAAATACCCAATCTTTACCGGCATCGGCCAGTTTGTAGTAATCCTTAGGATCTTTCCAGGCATACGGGCCACCGCTGTACACTCCCGATGGCATATCATCCGGCCACGAGCCTTTCCAGCCTTCGGGCAGTTTGGCAAAGCCCGATGAACTTGGTATAAACGGACGGGTGCCGTCCAGTTCAATGATATCGTTGCGCATTTTATCGTACAGTTCCTTACGGGCATGGCCTTCGTTACCGCCAGTCCAAACCAGCAGACTTGGGTGGTTACGGATACGGTAAATAGTACTCTGAACATTTTTGGTAAATACGTTGCCCTCCAAAGGCCAATCCGGCGAGCCTTTAAACTCGCCTTGCGTATCGCCGGTGATCCAAAAATCCGACCATACCATCTGGCCGTACTTATCGGCTGCATTCCAAAACGCATCGGGCTCTGTAACTCCGCCGCCCCAAATACGTACCAGGTTAACGTTGGCGTTGCGGCACAAGTGCATCTCGTAATCATACCGGGCCGAATCGCGGTTCACCATCATATCGGGTACCCAGGCTCCACCTACTAAATGTACCAGCTTGCCATTTACATAAAACTGGCGGCGTACAAAGCCATTCACTTTTTCGGCTTTTGATGATACTGTACGCACACCAAAAACAAAAGTAGTATCATCGCTTATGCCTTTAGCATCGGCATATTGCAGGCGGATACGGTATAAGTTGGCTTTACCATAACCATTTGGCCACCATAGTTTAGGCTGATGGATAATTAACTGGCTTATTTTATCGGCATTTAACTCAACCGCTTTTCCAGAATTTGCACCTACCGATACAGCTTGCGTAAACTGGACAGGCAATCCGGTAAAATTTTCGGGCTTTATGCTGATTGTAAGCCTGCCATTATTGACAACATTGGTATTGTTTGATAATGTTAAATTCAGGGAAAGTTTGGCTACGCCGGTATCGGGCAGGTTTGGCAAATTGGTTACCAGTTTTGGCCTGCCTATCGTTACCGGGCCTGTGGTACGCAGAAAAACCGGCTGCCAGATCCCCATATTACGATCGCGCACCGGCGGGATCCAGTCCCAGCCGGCAGAGCAAAGCATGGTTACATTTTTGCCAATATCGCCGGTTGGGCCTCCATTTTCATAAAATGGCCCTAAAGCTTTCAATTGTTCTTTGGCAGGGTAGCCTGCATAATCCAGGGGGTATATTTTTACAGCTAAGGCATTTTCGCCACCTGCGTTAATGGCTTTGGTTACGTCCAAATTATGTTCGGCAAACATACCGGCCATTTGGGCACTATCGGCAATTTGCTTGCCGTTTAAATACACGGCTGCGCGATAGTTAATCCCTTTAAATATCAGCTGAAACTGTTTGCCTTTATCTGCCGCAGCTACCTTAAATGTGGTGCGGTACCAGTAAGGTTTTTTCCACGGGTTTGGATCATTTGGTAAATGGCTGTATTGCTCCAGGTTATATTCTTTATTAAACTGATCTGAGGCATCGGGTATCAGCATATTATTTAAGCCCTGGTACGGATCCGGATAAATTTTGTTGGCAACCAACCCCGTTAACACAGTTGAAGGCACTTTAACCGGGAACCAATAAACAGGCGAATGGTATTCTGTACTTGATAATTCGGCGCCGGTGGCGTTAACCAATGCCGACGATTGCAGATCAAAGTTAACCAGTTTAACCTGCTTTACAGGGGCAGTTTGTGCCGCCAAAAAGGTGGGCAAAACGCAGGCTGCTAAAACACCAAATACCACATAAATAGTTTTTTTCATCATAATGATTTTTTAACCAGGGGAGCACGCCGCTATTCCACGAACAGGCATGGGGGCATCCATCGGGCAATAAATAACAACGGTAAAACTAATTAACAATCGGCAGGATGATATTGTACTTATTTATCATTTTATCATACAAATGATACAAATACAGTTTTCAAGGCCTCTTTTTGGTGGTATTGCGTAATACAGTGATTGGCGAATACATGTCCCGGTTTGCGCCAAATAATAAAATGCTTAGTAAGCGGACAATATTTACCTGTGCCTTATTTTTTAGTCATTTACACGTACCCGGTTTCTGAAGCTGCCCTTAAAGCTTGTTGATGAATTAAAGACCAAGTATAAATTTTATGGCCTGCCTTATTTCTTTATGTGGTTTTCCAATACTATCAATGGCAAATTACGGTCCCATTGCGGTTGTAAACCATGAATGAACATAAACCCGTTAGCATAATTGCCAAGTATAATATCAAGTTTACCATCATTGTTTAAATCGGCTGTTTCCATACACATCCAGCGGCCATACTTACTTACAGGTACGGCATGTGGTTTAAAATCAAAGGCCTTATTTTGTTCAAAATAAATAAACTCTTCCTGCGGCGTGTTCTGCATATCGGCAAAAAAGGCTATTGAAGCAATATCCAAATCACCATCACCATCAAAATCAGCAGCGATAGCTTTGGTACAGCCATTTACCGGGTAAAAATATTTTTGTTTAAAATTCCAGTTGCCGCTATTTGTAAAAATATACAGGCCATGGTAAGGTTTTAAAATACGCGAATCGTGATAATTATATCCGCAGGTATAAACCAGGTCAAGTTTACCATCGTGGTCCATATCGGCCAGCTGGAAACTGGTTGAACTGTTTGTGGGTGGGAAAGTCAGCAGCTTCTTTGTGGTAAAACCACCTTTTTGGTTGTTTGTTAAAAGCCACAGCCCTTCGTCGCCAATGCCGGTTAAAACCATCACATCGGGCCAGCCATCGTTATCAAAATCACCTTTCAAAGCCTGTACCGATCCTGCCTTATCCAGGATAGTTTGCTGAGTGTAAGTTTTGTCCTTGTTTTGCTTCAATAAATAAACCCCTCCTTTTTTATCGCCCTGGCCGCAAACTATTAAATCGTTAAGCCCGTCTTTGTTAAAGTCGCCCACAATAGTTTGCACCGGGCGGGGCAAATCAGATGCTATATAAGTTTGCGTAGCATTCACATCTTTAGCATCCAGGTTAAGCTTCACTATTTTTCCGTTCGGGAAATCAATGGGGGCCATTCTGCCTATGGCAGAAATAAAACCGGTGTGGTTTCCAGCCCCATCCTTATCAAAACTAATGTCGACCCCTGCCGAAGGCAAAGATGCTATGGAGTCGATTTTCAAATTGGCATTCCAGGTATATAATTTTTCATTTACCGCATCGGCGCTGTATAACTTTTTAGTTGATGTGTTAAACGCTATGGCAGTAGTAAAACTGGTTGAATTTAATGGCGACGGCTTTTTTAATGTAAAGCCAGCCCAGTCCTCGACCAATGGAACAGGCTTTTTCGCCGGCAATAATGTATCGGGAGCAAATTTCTTATAATAATCAACTATAGTAAGCCATTCTGCAATACTGGCCCCGGTTGTATCCCGCGGATCTTTTTTAAAAAACGAGCTTCCATAAGTTGATACATTAAGCATTGGGGCCATGCCAACCAGTACGTGATTTAGCCAAACATTTTTGGGTAAGGCATTAATTGGAGTTAAAGCATGGCACCTGGCGCACTTGATCTGTACCAGGTTTTCGCCATCAATTTTAACGTTGCCTGTTAACTTGTAAGGCTCATTTTTGGATTTACAGCCATACATTAACGTTACACCAGATAGTAAAGCAATAAATAAAAGCAGGTAAGCAGCAGCCAGGTATTTTTTTTTGAAGTTCATATAAACTTTAAGTACCGTTATTTTTTTAGTTTAAGTTTTTTCCAAATGAATTCGCCAACCTGCCGCCCTTGCACAGCCCCCTGGTCAACACTGTTACGGAAGTGGATACCGCCGTAAAAACGGCTGATTGATGTTTCGTCAGACGCTTTTAAAAACGAATCGAAATGGCGTTGCATCCCTATATATTTCAAATCGCTGGTATCCTGGTAGGCAAAATTATCGCCAAACAAATGGGTAAGCATTACTGCCGATGCGGCACTGATATCGCTATGCCCGCTTGGATACTCAGGGAATGGCGGTGTTTGCAGCATAGGCAGCCAGTCGTGGTCAATTTTATCGTTAATAACCGTAACCGGCCTGATGTAGTTGGTTTCATATTTAACCTGCCACCCGCTTATAAAAGCATCAAATAAGGCTATAGAAGTAAGCGCGTAAGCCTGCGCAGTTTTTATATCATCGGCATGGGTTTGTTTACAGGCAATAGCCGCAATACCAATCCAGTGGCCACCGGGAGTTATTTTTTTGTTGGCAAACATCATGTGCCCGTTGTGCTGTATTACAAAGGGGTTATCGTCCCAAAAGCGGGCAATAGTAGTTTGCTCGGGCGTTATATGTTTGCTTAATTCGTATACTTCAACAACCTGTTTAAAATATGGGCTGTTTTTGTCGTCGCTAAAAGCCGGTGGCGGTGGTAATTTAAATTGTGTTGAAGTGTCAATAGCAAATGTATGCATAGTACCCCAGCAAAACTCAACACCATCAAGGTAATCGGGGGCGGTAGGGCGCCATTGACCAGGGCCATCGTTACCCAAAAAGCGGGGTTTGCCACGGGTTTGCGGGTAGTTATCAACCGATGCACGTTTCAGAATGAATTTACCTACCTGGGTACCAAAAGCTATTGAACGGGCATAGGTAGAATCATCAAGGTTATCCTTATACATCGCGTAAACCTTATCCTCATATTTCTGCAGTGTATCTACCGAAAAGGTGATTTTGTGGGCTACTGTAAAAAAAGCCTTGGTTGCCGCCAGCGTAAAGTTGTATTTGAAATCTTTTTTGGGCTTAGGCGGTTTGCCAAAACCCTTTAACTGAGCCGCTATTGAATTATAACTGGTATCAGAGTAGCGCTCAGCTTCGTATGCCGCCAATGTGGTATAACCGTAAATCCGGCTCGCAACCGGAGGGGTAAACACATCATAAATAATAACCTGCGTTAACTGATCAACATTATTATGCAGCACATCGGCGTCTTTTAATAAAGGCGTCGTTTTTTTTTGCCCGCAGCTATACATCAGAAATAAGCAGGCAACGGCTAAAAGTATTTTAAAACATCTCATAAACAAATAATTAGTTAAGCTGTACGGTTCGTTGATGGCCATAGCTGTCGGTTATAGTTACCGACGCCATATTGCTTTCAATATTAAAGAATCTGCCTGACTGCGACAAGAAAGAACTTCCGGTATAAAACTCCTGCCTGGCTATTTTTCCGTTTTTATATTTTATAACCGCAAAAGCATCTAATGGCTGCAAAGCAACAGTTTTAACATTACGGTTAAGCTCAAATAGCTTTAGGTCATCGCGGTTTTGGGTTGCTGCAAGCAGGTAGTTTCCTTTGGCGCTCCTTAGTTTAACAAGTCCTTTGCCATCACCGGGTATGTATAAACCGCTTTGTAAAATACTCAAAGGCTTAAAACCGCCTTTACCATCCCCTTTAAGCACCAGTCCGTTAAAAGCGTCGTAGCGGCCTGTTGCTACCTCGGTGCCATAATCATTACCGCTTAAGGCCACATCAAGGTTACCATCGCCATCAAAATCGTCAACAGTAATACCGCAAAGTTCAGACTGCTGGGCATCAATTGGCAAAGGCGCCAGGGTAAACTTGCCACCGCCATCGTTACGTAAATAACATGACTGCAGGTAATTTACTTTTAGCCTGATAGCACCTTCACGCATTTTTGGGGTGATTATCGAATCCATAGGCGCCACAGCAAAAGAGCGGTAGTTTTGGAATTTGATACGCATACTAATCATTTGCTTTACAATATCATCGCGCCCAAAGGCCGGGAACTCTTTTTTTACACCGTCCTGGTCCTTCAAAAAAACAGATGGAAAAGCGTCGTAACTGTCATTCTTATCAAAATCCTTAGCCGTAATGTAAATAGGGTATTGGTCTGATGCCTTATAAAAGGTATTCAAACCCGTATTGCCCACAATATAATCGATATCTCCATCATGATCAAAATCGCCTGCAGCAATGGTATTCCACCAGCCTAATTTATCGGCTATGCCAGTGTTGTTGGTTACATTTTTAAATACACCCTTATCATTTTTCAAAAAGGTGATCGGCATCCATTCGCCGGTAAGTATTAAATCGGGCCAGCCATCGTTGTTAAAATCGGTAAAGGTAGCATCGCATACCAGGCCTATATTTTTTAAGGCCGGTGCCACTGCCGATGATACGTCTGTAAACCTTACAACCCCGTCTTTACTATCGTTACGCAAAATAAAGCTCGATACCGGTTTCGGATAGTTCCATGGATCAACGCGGCCGGATACAAAGAGGTCAAGCTTGCCATCATGGTCAAAGTCTACTGCCTTTACGCACAACTTACTGGTTAGGTTTTTAGGCAATGCATCCGGCTGAAGCTTAAAATTACCCTTACCATCATTCAGATAAAACCTATCCTGGTAATTAGCCGAGCCGGGTTGGGTTTCATAGCCACCGCTGGCAATATATAAATCAGGGCGGCCATCGCCATTGGCATCAAATAAGATCAAACCCTCATCCTTAGAGCCGGCTACCTGGGCCAAATATGCCCCCATATCCATTGGGTTTATAGCGGGCACTTTTGTTGTTGATTGCGGCAACAAATTGCGCTGAATAAATTTACCGCTGGCTTGCTGTAATAACAGTTGTGCAGGATATAAGGTTGTGCCGCCTATTACCATATCATCAAAACCGTTACCATCTACATCGCCAATTGCTACCGCCGGCGTGTACTGTGATAATTTATGCGGAATTAACTTTTGAACGTTAAAATCGATATAGTCTTTTTCCTGGTGCTTATAGGTAATGCCTGCCGATTTTGTTATCTCGCGGAATAACGCGCCTTTGTTTTGCGCTGGCAGTTTAAACGAATAAGGCTCCCGGGCATCGGCCATGCTCACTTTAAGTGTCTGGTTGGCTTTTACATTTTTAAGTACCTGTTTTTTGCCATTATCCCAACTGATTACAACCGAATCTAACCGGGATACATTGCCCAGCCCGAAATGGGCGATATTTTGAATAGTTGATAAATAACCGCGATACGGCGTATTTTCATATACCTGCTGCTTGCCGTGGTTATAATAAATATTGGCAAATGCCCCAATACCGCCAAGGTTTTGCGGGCCGCCTTTAAATTGTATGTGTAGGTAGTTATTGTCGGTTTTATTTTTGTCGCGGGCTGTATTTCGATAAATAAAAGCCTCATCGTCAATATTATTGATGATCATGTCCATCGCACCGTCGTTATCCAGGTCGGCGTAAGCCGCCCCGTTTGAAAATGATGGTGTGCCTAAGCCCCAGTCTTTAGTTACATCGGTAAATTGTAGCCCATCGGTATTTTTAAAGGCGTAGTTAGGTATTTTTACAATAGGAATCTGGTCAAGGATCTGTTTGGTAGAGGCAATTGCAAATGCCCTGTCCCGGAAGGTAATAAAATCATGATCGGTAACATCGCGGGGGTAACCGTTGGTTATAATTAAATCGCGTAAACCGTCATTGTCAAAATCGGTAAGCATTGGGCCCCAGCTCCAGTCGGTTTGGCCAACGCCGCTTAAAAAAGCAGTTTCGCTAAAAATGGGTGCGCCTATCGAATCATTCTGGCCCAGGCGCGGGCCTTTATTTATTTGCAGTGTATTGCGTGTATATTGGTATTGTTGTTTATAGCGGTCAAAGTTTTGAAATACCTGGTAATTATTGCCGGGCATAAACATCTTTTTACGGTAGTTATCCTCGGGGTTCATATCAACCTCAAAAACATCGGCCAGGCCGTCGTTATTCACATCCTCAATATCCTGCCCCATAGCACTAAAAGCTGTGTGCTTAAAGTACTCCTTTGATCTGTCGGTAAAAGTGCCGTCGCCGTTATTAACATACAGAATGTTGTCGGGTAAAAAATCATTGGTAACATAAATATCTTTCCATCCATCCTTGTTTATATCAACAATACTGGCTGCATGGCCGTAGCCCTCTATAGTTATCCCGGCCTGTTTAGATACATTGGTAAATACCGGGTGTTTTAAGCTGGCATTCCAATCGTTGCGGTAAAGCCTGCCTGTACTGCGATGGCTGCCATCTTTAACTACCGGCCTAAAAACGCTTTGGTTATCGCTGGCTATCGCTTCATTAACGGTAACATACATATCCAGGTCGCCATCATTATCATAATCAAAAAATGAGGCCATGGTAGAGTGTACGTTAATGTCTAAGCCATACGCTTTAGCCATCTCTTTAAAAACAGGTATACCATCCTTGCCTGCTCCCTGGTTTACATAAAGCAGGTTAATCCTTTTAACAGAATCGTCTAATAAAGTGTTACATACATAAATATCCGCAAGGCCATCAATATTTATATCAACAATTGCCACTCCCCTGCCCCAGCCGCCTTTGCCGCCAACACCGGCTTTCGCCGTTACATCTTCAAACTTCATATCCCCTTTGTTAAGGTATAGTTTGTTTGATAGGGTGTTGGCAACAAAATAAATATCCTGCAGGCCATCATTATTAAAATCGCCTATCCCCACGCCGCCGCCATTGTAAAGGTTAAGCTTGGTGAGGGGATTTATCTTATCATCTTCAACAATGGTATTGCTAAAAGTAATGCCCGATTCTGATGAGGGTATTTGTTGAAAAAGAACCGGCTTTTTACATGCTGATAAAAACACAAGCAGGCTGATAAATATGTAGGTATACTTCATGAATTTTGGACAGTAGGCTATAAAAAAAGGTGGAGACAATTATCTCCACCTAAATTAGAATAATTGAACCGGTTATCAAAAATTAATAACCAGGGTTTTGTTTTAAAACGATAGGCCCTTTTGAGTTGGCAATATCAATCTGAGCTTGCGGAATCGGCCGGTATTCGTCCTGATTTTGCGTGAACTTAGCGTCTTTCAACGTAATATCAATCGATTTATCGCTTGCAAAGAATGCATTGATCTCTGCTGCCTGATAAGCACTGCCCCAACGTTGTAAGTCGAAGAAACGGTGACCTTCCATCGCTAACTCAATTTTGCGCTCAAAACGTACAGCTTTACGTGCATAAGCCTGATCAGGAAAACTTGGATAAGGTTTAACCAGGTAATTTGCAGCCATTGTACTGTCTGTTTGGGCCGAATAAATAGACTTTGACGCGTCATAAGGCGAATTCATGTAAACCCAGCCGCTTGTATCGGCGGCACGGTTGCGCACCATATTAACGTGCGTTAAAGCAGCTGTTAAATTATTTGCCTCAACTTCACATTCTGCGGCCCACAATAGGATATCGGAATAACGGATTAAGTTAACATTGTTAGATGTACTTAAAGCAGATGTCCAGGTATTTTCGGTACTGGTATTGGTACCAACTTCACTTTTTGAATACACATTCTTTTTAGGACTGAAGTGGCCGTCAGATCCGGGATTACGAATCCATGCATCACCTGGGTGCGGTCCCCAATCAAGGTAAGGTATACCTTTACGTCCCATTGTCCAATCAATTCGTGGGTCTAATGTACCTTTGTAGGTTGTATCAGTTACAGCAGCTCCAGAATTAAAATTATCCAATAATGGCAAACCATTGGCATCTGTTTTATAAGAATTAGCTAACCATTGTGATGGATTAAAGAACCCGCAGCAACCGCCTGGGCCACCATTGTAAGGGAAGTTAAGGTTATCACCCTGGTTACTATTGTTACCCAATGAGCCATCGTTTACAGAAGCTTGAACCGCGAAAACTGACTCGGCACTGTTTTTTTGGCCAGCCTGGGGGCTAAAATTTTGCTGGAAGTGAGCGTTCAAAGCATAAGTTTGGCCGCCTGCTGTTTTGCCCGATGATATTAATGTAGTTAATAAAGGTAAGGCACTGGTGTATTTGGACTGAGCCATATAAACTTTTGCCAAATAAGCCATTGCTGCGTATTTGTTAGCACGGCCACGTTGCGGCTGAGTTTCAGGAAGATTATCCATAGCAAACTTAAAGTCGGCTTCAATCATTGGATAGATGTCCTTATCATTTTTAACAGAAACTGCATCTTTAAGCTCAATAGTTTCATCTACATATGGCACCATAAAGAAGTTTCTGCGTAACTCGAAAAAGAAATAGGCCCTCAAAAACCTTGCTTCACCAGAGATCCTTTTGATATCGTCGGCTGTAAGATCCTTTGCATTTGGAATACCCCTCAAAACATCATTAGCACGTTGTACACCATCATATTGTGCAGCATATTTACCTGCTATGAATGAATTTGTGGCTGGCAAAATAAATGAGGCTACCGGGGTTTGATCGTTTGCGCCGTCAGATGGATCCGAGCCTTTGTAGGCGTCACCACCGGTAATACTACCAAACATCCAGTTGGATGGAGCAGCCGACTGGCCTGCGCCATTACCACCGTAACCATCAAGTTCGGAGTAAGCACCAATTAACAAACTCTCAACACCCGCTTTATTAGATAGTAAAGCAGGGTCTATCTGGCCCAATGCCGGCTTATCCAGAAAGCTCTTTTTACACGCATATACTGCACATATTAACAGCAGGCATAGCGGGATAATTAATTTAAATTGAAATTTTTTCATGATTTTAATCTATTAAAATAGTTGTTAAAACGTAGCTTGTACACCTATTAAGTAAGTTTTTTGATTAGCCGGATAGTTACCAAAGTCAATACCGAAGTTAGTGTTATTGTTCAGATCAGATGGCTGAATTTCTGGATCTAAACCTTTATATTTTGTTATGGTAAACAAGTTAGCACCCTGCAAATATATCCTCAATCTTGATATCCCTATTTGTTTAACTTGTGAATTTGGTATGCTATAGCCCAAAGTCAATGTTTTTAACCTCAGGTATGATCCACTTTCCATGTAATATGAATTGAAAACAGCGGTGTTACTAAAGTTTGCAGCCGCAGTTAACACAGGAATTGTAGCATTTTGATTAGTAGGTGTCCATGAATTAGCTATGATTCCTTTTGAAACTCCACCTTTAAATACCTGTGGGAAATCGGTCCAGTATTTTACGTAATTAATATTCTGATTGCCTTTTGAACCATAGAAGAATGCATTAAAATCAAAGTTTTTGTAATTAGCATTCAGCGTAAAGCCATAAGTGAAGTCAGGGTTAGGGTTACCGAAGAAAGTTCTGTCGTCTGATGTGATCTTACCATCGCCGTTAACATCTTTGTATTTAAAGAAGCCCGGTGCAGCACTTTCCTGTGTTGGCGAATTAGTTACGTCGGCTGCGTCCCTGAATAAGCCCTGAACTACATATCCAAAGAATTCACCCATTGGCTGGCCTGGTTGGAACCTTGTGAATGAACCGATACGGGTTGAACCGGCACTGTTAAAATCATAATATTTTTTACCCTCAGGTAAGCTGACAACCCGGCTTTTATAACTGGTAATATTACCTGTTATATCGAATTTAAAGTCTCTTCCAACATTTCCATGATAGGTAACATTCAGGTCGAAACCTTTATTACTGATATTACCGGCATTTACGAAGGCTGGAGTAGCGCCACCGCTTGCGTTAGAAACACTTGGCTGGAAAAGCAGGTTTTTGATATCCTTTTTATAAAGCTCAAAACCAATTTCCAGCTTATTATTCATCACTGTTGCATCAAAACCAATGTTGGTAACCTTGTCTGTTTCCCAGGTAGTAAATTCGTTACCAACTTGTGAACGATAAATACCTAATACAGCGCTGTTACCGGTTCCGTTAATGTCATAGTATGAATTCTGTGGGTTTGCGGCAAATAGATTAGTAGCATTGAATTTATTAATGTTACTGATTGAACCCAAACCTCCGTAACCACCGCGAAGTTTTAAGTCATTTAACCAGCTAACATTCTTCAGGAACGACTCCTGTGAAATCCTCCAACCAGCAGTTACCGAATAGAATGTACCATAACGATGGGCCGGAGCAAAAACTGACGCACCGTCACGGCGTAAGGTACCACTTAACAGGTACTTATCATTGTACGCATAATCCAACTTGCCAAAATAAGAGTAAAGCCTTAAATAATTAATATCAATATTTTGGTTGCTTTGCCCTTGTGGTGAGCCTGTATCCAAATTTACATAAATTGGAGTGGTAGATACCGAATAGTTGGACCGGCCGGCACGCATACCTCTTTGATTATAATTTTTGGCCTCTTCGCCAATTAAAATTTTAACATCGTGTTTACCAAATTTCTGATTGTAGGTAACCGTGTTTGTCCAGATCCAGGTGCTGGCATAGCCGGCGCTCTCTGAGAATGTGTTAGGGTTGGTGTTACCTTCAGCATTTTCAACCGCAGTTGGGTTAAAGCTCCAGTAGTAATAATTTTCAAATGTACCACCAATGCTTGTACGGGCGGTAAAATGTTTCAGAAAATCAACTTCGGCAAATATATTTCCCTGCATTGTCCAGTTATAACCTTTATTATCCAGTGCGCGTGTACGTATTGCAACAGGATTTGATGAGTTACTTAAACCGGCTGATTTTGTACCTGCAAAGTTGCCCATGATATCATAAACCGGAATTACAGGAGGCTGGCGATAGGTGTATGAAATGGCATTACCTTCATTTTGGTTACCAATTGTTGGGTTATCCTTATGAAATAAGTAAGCATTTTCACCAATGCGGATATGATCACCAATTGCAAAGTTTGTATTTACACGCATTGCATAACGCTTAAGATAGGTGTTAAGCAATGTACCTTTTTCATTAAGGTAATTAACCGACATTAAATAACTTGATTTTTCGCCACCACCGCTTGCAGTGATGTTATGGAATGTCCTTGGTGCAGATTTAAACACTTCATGAAACCAATCTGTACCAACTTTATTGGTTTTGGTAATTTGGTTGCTATTGATGTTATAAGTAGCAGGATTAGTTCCCGGATCGCCCTCATTTGCAGCTGTTGGGGTGATATAATCTTTCAATATTGCGCCGCCGGTACCTGGATATTGTACGCTACCTACTGACCTTTGGAGCGCGTCGGCATATTCCTGGCTACCTGCCATACGGAAACCATCGCTAAGCGGTTTTTGACTTCCATAATAAGCATCGTAAGTAATAGTTGCTCTGCCCGATTTACCTTTTTTGGTTGTGATAACTACCACACCGTTTGAACCTTGCACACCATAGATAGCTGCAGAACCCGCATCTTTCAATACCTGGATAGATTCGATATCGTTGGCGTTGATATCTTCAAATTTTCCTTGTACACCATCAATTACATACAATGGGCTTGAGTTGCCTGTTGATGTGATACCACGTACACGTACCGCACTACCACCGCCTGGCTGACCGCTATTGATTACAGTAACACCCGCTGCCTGGCCTTGCAACAATGCTGCTGCCTGGCCACCTGGTACGGTTTTTAAGTTGGCAACGTTAACAACAGCTACCGAACCGGTGATGTCTTTTTTACGTTGCGAACCATAACCCGTTACTACTACCTCGTTCAGTGCATTGCTGCCTGCAACAAGGGTAACTGTGATGCTGGTATTTGCACCAATTTTAACTTCCTGGCTTTGATAGCCAATGTACGAAACCACAAGCGTTTGGCCCGGGCTTAATGTTAAGGTAAATTCACCGTTAACATCAGTTACAGCGCCTGTAGTAGATCCCTGGATGCGTACCGACGCTCCAATGATTGGTAATTTGTCATCGCTGCCGATAACTTTACCTTTGTACTTTGTTTGGGCTGTAACTACCAATGAAGAGACTAAGCAGCATAGTAGCACGCCCAGGAATCTTCCTTTTAGGAGTAAACTTTTAAACATGAGATTGAGATTTAGTTGATTAATATATTTGATTTAAGATCTTGGACTGTTTTGGTGTTTTAAGTTTGCAGTTGAATTATTACGTACCTCTTGATGATTTTTTTGATGAGAACAAAAAAATCATGAGGCATGGCTGCAAAATGCAACCCGGTAAAATTTGAAGATTTTAAAATGTTGGAATGTAAAAGTCTTATCATATGTGAACTTCCTGTAACAAATTTAACTTATCCCCGTTACCCGATTTTCACGCTCCTTAAAAACTAAGGTGTACGTGAACTATGTTATAATACTATCAGAATTTGTTTGGTTCCTGGCGTTCCAGAAATTTATATTGGCTATGCAACTAATGTAAAGAGAGTGTATTGTTTACACAAGTGAAAAAAGCAGATTTACAAATTAATTATTTATAGAACCTAAAAGGCGTTAAAATTACAAATTGTGAATATTCTATTAATAAATCATTAACAAAAATCCGACTTTTTTAAAAATTTTATAAAGATCAAAATAGCGCTTGGCCAACAATTTACTATGGATGCCTGCTTTAATCACCCATCTTCATTGCAACAGTCTTTAAACCTTTATTTTTTTTTTAGGATTGGCACTATATTAATGTTACAAAAACCGGTATGCCTTAGTGTTAAAATATCATCATAGTTTAGCAATAATGTCACTACAACATTTATTATTTTACTACATTTTAACTGTAATACAAACATTTACAATTAAAATAATAAATGTTACACCCACATTTCTTAATTTATAAACCTGGGCAAATAATGTCAAAAAAACTCTGTTTATAAGCAAAAAAGCACCAAGATTTTAAAATACGTGGTGCTTTTGGAGAGATGGGCTTAGTTATATACCTAATCAACATTAGCCATATGTTATATATTATTTAAATATAATTCACTCAGAAAGATGTGGCCTTTATTTGTTCCACCAAACTGATGCCGGGTGGGTATCGCTTGAATTTGTACCTATCTCAACCACAAATTTGCCCGGCTCCCAATCGTATTTAAGCCGGCTGTTGTAAAATTTCAATTGCTCGGGTGTTATGGCAAAACTAACCTCTTTAGCCTCGCCCGGTTGCAGGTTTATTTTCTTAAAATCCTTCAATTCCTTAACCGACCGGCTGATACTGGCAACAGGGTCGCTGATGTACAGTTGTACAACTTCTTCGCCCGCATATTTACCGGTATTGGTTACTGTTACCGTAGCGGTTAGCGTTTCGTTACCCTTAAGCGTGGTTTTGCTCAATTTAACATCGCTGTATCCAAAAGTTGTATAGCTTAGCCCATATCCAAAAGGGTACAGCGGATCATTGGAAATATCCAGGTAATTTGATTTAAACTTGGTTGGCCCGCTGCTGTACGGACGGCCCGTGTTTTTGTGGTTATAATATATAGGTATCTGCCCCACGCTACGCGGAAAAGTAGCTGTGAGTTTTCCGGCAGGATTGTATTGGCCAAACAAAACATCGGCAATTGCATTACCGGCTTCGGTGCCGGGCGCCCAAACGTCCAATATAGCGCTGGCGTGATCGTTTTCCCAGGTTAGGGTAAGCGGCCGGCCGTTAAACAAAACAATAACCATTGGCTTACCTAATTTCGATAATGCCTTCAGCATGTTTTTTTGTGGCTCGGGAATATCAATATCCGACCGGCTTGATGACTCGCCCGACATGCTTTGCGACTCCCCTACCACCGCTACAATCACATCTGATTTATTGGCGGCATCAACGGCCTCTTTCAAAAGCTCATCGGCAGGTTTGGGATCGATAGTAACCATCCCGGGGCCAAAATTGAGGCGTTTTATAAATTCAGCATCTTCGGTAATGTTTGATCCTTTGGCGTAATTGATAGTAACGGCGTCGCCAGCTACATTTTTGATGCCCTGCATTACACTTACCGATTTTTGCCATTCGCCCGCCAAAATCCAGGTGCCCAGCATATCCCGCTGGTTATTGGCCAACGGACCAACAAGCGCTATGCTTCCCGTTTTTTTAAGCGGCAACGTTTGATTATTGTTTTTTAACAACACAAATGAATGTTTGGAAATTTCCCGCGCCGCGGCACGGTTGGCATCAGACATCACATCCGTTTTTTCGCGCGCGGCATCCATCGATTTATAAGGGTTATCAAACAAGCCCAATTTATATTTGGCCTCCAACACCCGGCGGCAAGCCTGGTCAATTTCAAACTGGGTTGTCTTTTTTTCCTGCAGCGATTTTTTCAGCGTGGTTAAAAAACCTTCGCCAACCATATCCATATCCAACCCGGCTTTTAACGCCAGGGCCGATACCGTTTGCAAATCGCCAAGACCATGTGCTTCCAATTCGTTAACGGCAGTATAATCAGATACCACAAAACCTTTAAAGCCCCATTGCTTGCGCAATAAATCGGTCAGCAGCCATTGGTTGCCTGTTGCAGGTACGCCATCAACTGTATTAAATGAACTCATGAAACTGCCGGCACCGGCATCAACGGCCGCTTTGTAAGGCGGCAGGTAGTCCTGGTACATTTTAATGCGGCTCATATCCACGGTATTGTATTCGCGGCCGGCTTCGGCGCCGCCATATAAGGCAAAGTGTTTTACACAGGCCATAACCGCATCGGCATTTTTCAGGCTGGTGCCCTGGTAGCCTTGAACCATTGCTTTTGCCACCTGCCCGCCGTACCATGGGTCTTCGCCCGCGCCTTCTGATATACGGCCCCAGCGTGCGTCGCGCGCTATATCAACCATGGGCGAAAACACCCAGCTTAAACCCTCGGCAGTTGCCTCTTTGGCTGCAATATGTGCCGATTGTTTGATCAGGCCCAGGTCCCACGTTGCCGACATACCCAAAGGGATTGGAAAAATGGTACGGTGCCCGTGTATAACATCCAAACCAAAAATAAGCGGGATATGCAGCCTGGAATTTTTTACCGCGGCTTCCTGTACTTCTTTGGTATTACCTACGCCCCAAATGCCGAACACGCCGCCGATGGCGCCTTTTTTTATTTTATCTTCAACACCTTTATTTACTACCGACCCTGTGGTTGGCGCACCAATGGTTACCAGGTTAAGCTGGCCAATTTTTTCATCGAGGGTCATTTTTTTCATTAAACCACTAACAAAAACATCCATTTTGGCGTCCCCCGTTTTGTTTTGCGCCGATACCTTATTAAAAGGCAGCATTACCAAGCAAAGAGGAATAACCCTGGCTATAAGTTGAGTTGAAAAATATTTGTTCATTTTTTAAATTTACGTTGTGGGGATATTGATTAACCAAATTTGGATAGGTAAAAGCGCGATTAAGCCCTTACATAACTATTTAATTAAAAATTATCGCTTATAATTGGCTATAACACAACAACAAAATGATTGTGTATAAAGTACACAATTGTAATTATTATAATTAAATAATCAAAGTATTTTTGTAGAATAGCAAAAATGTTGACCAAAGAAGAGCTTATTGAGTATAGTGACGAGGCCCGTAAAAACTACCTCGAGCACATTTCTATTGATTGTGTTGTTTTTGGCTTTCACGAAGGCCAGATGAAAGTACTGCTGTTAAAAAACATAGGCGAAGAAAAATGGTACCTGCCCGGCGGCTTTGTGCTTAAACGCGAACCCATTGAAATGGCCGCAAACCGCATCTTAAAAGAGCGTACCGGCCTCGACCAGATATTCCTTCAGCAATTTCACGTATTTGGCGATCCCGACAGGTCAAAAGTTCATAATGACATGTATGGCAGTATGCTGCCGCCGGAACAAAACTGGTTTTCGGGCCGTTTTTTAACTATAGGATATTATGCGCTGGTTGATTTTTTTGAAGTTAACCCGCAACATGATAAATTTTCGGAATTATGTACCTGGCGCGACCTGGACGACATGCCGCCATTGGAGCTTGATCACGAACTGATATTTAAAACCGCTTTAGATACCCTGCGGCTGCAATTAAACTACCAACCCATCGGTTACAACCTGATGCCAAAGGAGTTTACCATGCCCGAACTGCAAAAGCTATACGAAACCATCCTGGATAAAAAGCTGGACCGCCGCAACTTTCAGCGCAGGATTTTAGGCTTTGGCATCCTGAACCGTGCCGAACAACCACGTAAAGGAGGTGCCCATAAAGCACCTTATTTATATTCGTTTGACCTGGAAGGCTACAAGCATGCGCTAACAGAGGGATTTAAAGGAGGCTGGTAATTTTAATTATTGAATTACTGAATTAGTGATTTAGTGAATTGGGCCTTAAGGAAGGTCCTATTCGAATGTCATGCAGAGTGATAAAATCCGGGTACTCTGAAGGAGAAATGACATTTAAAAATAAACGACTGTCATCCTGAGTGGTAAAATTTCGCGAAATTCTGAAGTGGAAATGACAACGACTTAATCCACAATGTCATGCCGAACTTGTTTCGGCACCCCACATGCTAAGTGTACTTCATGCTGGTCACCTGTCCTGTGAGATCCCGAAACAAGTTCGGGATGACTTCCGTTTTTTAACATGCTATGGGTAGGCGCGAAGGATCTATTCGCGAACTTTTCTGTCAGGTATGCACAGCTGGTAGATCCTTCGTACCTCAGGATGACAGTGAAATTGGATATGTAAAATTTTGAAACAAGTTTAACCACTTGCAGGAATTCGCCGAACAACCTACTCCGCCAAATACTCCATCTTTACCTGCACATTCAAACTTTCGCTCATTTTGGCAAACTGGCCCGAGTTACGGGTAAAATCCGGATCGGTATCCATGTACATATTGGTAATTTTCACCATTTCGGGGTGTTTGTCGGTGCCAATATTATAGGTAAGGCCTTCACCGCTCTCTAAACTTTTTTTAAGCTCCAGGTACTGCTTACCTGTTATAATGATCATTTTTTCTGCGGTCATATGTTTGTTATAATTGGTAATACTTAAACGGGCACAAATGGTTTTAAGTTATGTAATATTTATGCATTAAAGCTGCTACGCCAACCGGGGTATATTCCTGTTTATTATATTTACGTCAAATATAGATATAAACTGCCTTCATGATCAACCTTAAAAAATTACTCCCGTTGGCTTTGCTCCTTGGCGGCACAATGGCATCGGCACAAATAACCTTACCTATAAATACCACCCTGCAAAAAACATATACCAAAGGCACACGCACTACCGGGGGCGCACCAGGCAAAAACTACTGGCAAAACACTGCCGACTATACCATAAAAGTAAATTTTGATCCTAAAACCCTCGAAATTAGCGGCACTGTCGGCATCGATTATACCAATAACAGCCCTGATACCCTTAAAAAACTTGGTTTTAAACTTTACCCCAACCTATATCAAAAAGGGGCGCCAAGGGATGCAGCCATATCGCCAAATGATGTAACCGACGGGGTTAAACTGAAATCCATCAGTCTGAATAACCAGCCGGTTGATAGTACAAAACTTAGCGTGAGGGCTACCAATATGTCGTTGCGGGTTAAAGCTATCAGCCCAAAACAAAAAGTACATTTAGATATTGCTTATGCATTCACGCTCAACAAAACCTCGCACATTCGTGGCGGGCAGGTTGATCCGGGGGCTTTTTTTATTGCTTACTTTTTTCCACGCGTAGCAGTTTATGATGATATTGACGGATGGAACGAATTCCCGTACACCGGTTCGCAGGAGTTTTACAACGATTTTTGCCATTTCAATGCCGAAATTACCGTCCCCGGCGATTACCAGGTTTGGGCAACCGGCAACCTGAAAAACGCAGATGAGGTTTACAATCCTAAATATGTAAAGCTGATAACCACCGCGGGCAGCACCGATGAAGTTACAGATATTGTTACTGAAGCCGATGTAGCCGCAGGCGATATCACCAAAAAGAATGCTACCAACACCTGGAAATTTGAGGCCGACAGCGTTACCGACCTGGCCTTTGCTACCAGCAACCATTATATATGGAAAGCCAGCAGCCTGGTAGTTGACCCGAAAACAAACAGGCGCACCCGTGTAGATGCTGTATTTAACCCGGTACATAAGGATTACTTCGCGGTAGTTGATTATGCTCGCAAAACGGTGGAGTCCATGAGCTATAAATTCCCAAAATGGCCTTTCCCCTACCCGCACGAAACCGTTTTTGACGGCCTTGCCCAGATGGAATACCCCATGATGGTGAATGACAACCCGTTGGAACAAACCGAAGACGCGATAGAACTGACCGATCACGAGATCTTCCATACCATGTTCCCTTTTTACATGGGTATTAACGAAACCAAGTACGCTTTTATGGACGAGGGCTGGGCCACCATTGGCGAATGGCTTATCAGCCCTGACATTGACCCTAAAATAACTGATCTGTACGGCATAAGCGCCGTTGAAAACTCTGCAGGCTCGGAGCAGGACGTGCCTATCATGACCCTTACTCCCGCATTAACCGGCATTGCCGGCTTTACCGATAATTACCCAAAACCAGGCTTTGGCTACCTGTACGTAAAAGAAATGCTGGGCGACAAGCTTTTTACCAAAGCCCTGCACAACTATATTAACCTGTGGCATGGCAAACACCCCATGCCTTATGATTTTTTTAATTGTATGAATACCGGCGCCGGTATTAACATGAACTGGTTTTGGAAAAACTGGTTCTTTGATAACGGCATCCCCAACCTGGCCATTAGCAAGGTTACGCATGTGGCACAAAAATATACGGTTACCGTTACCAGCATTGGCAACAAAGCTGTACCTGTACACTTAACCATATTTTATACCGATGGCAGCAAACAAGCAGCAGGTACCAGCATAGCCGCCTGGGCAAAGGGAAACAAAACAACAACACTTAACTTTGCAGCCAAAGGCCCCATAAAACAAATAACTTTAGGCACCACTTACGATGTAGATTCGGACAAGAGCAATAATGTTTGGAAACCTAATAAAAGAGTCAAGAATTAAGAATCAAGAGTTAAGACTTTTTCATCGCCGTTACGGATTTGTAAAATACAGAATTGCAGTTATCTTGATTCTTGACTCTTAATTCTTGATTCTAACTAAAAAACATGCGTAAAAGACTACCCATAGATAAAATTACCGAACCGGCAAGTAAGTTCATACACCAGGAACATACCAGCGGGATTGTGCTTTTTGTAAGCGTTTTAGTGGCTATTATTTGGGTAAATTCCCCCTTTGCGCATTCGTATCACCAGCTTTGGGATATTAAGTTTTCGCTTGGTTTTGGCGCGCATGTACTTGATCATTCCCTTCACCTGTGGATAAACGACGGCCTGATGGCCATCTTTTTCTTTGTAATTGGCCTGGAGCTGAAGCGGGAATTTATGGCCGGCGAACTATCTACTTTAAAAAAAGCATCGCTGCCTATGGTGGCTGCCTTAGGTGGAATGATGGTACCTGCCCTCATCTATTTTGTCATCAACAAAGGCACTGCGTCCGAACACGGCTGGGGTATCCCTATGGCTACGGATATTGCCTTTGCGCTGGCTTTGTTATCTGTTGCGGGCAAGCATATCCCTTCATCGGTAAAGGTATTTTTATCTGCCCTGGCTGTAGCCGATGACCTGGGCGCTGTATTGGTAATAGCTATATTTTACAGTTCGCATATCGATTTTGCCCCATTAACCATAGGTGTTTGCTTGTTAACCATACTGCTGGCTGGCAATAAGCTGGGCATCCGCAGCATTATATTTTACCTGGTTATCGGTTTCGCGGTATGGGTGGCCTTTTTACTTTCGGGCGTGCACGCTACCATTGCCGGTGTTTTGGTTGCCTTTACCATACCTGCACGTACCCGCATTAACGAACAAAGCTTTGCCGGCAACCTGCGCAAGCTTTTGACCGCCTTTGAGCAACAAATCCCCAACAACAGCACACTTACCACACCAGAACAACATCATACCATCGAAAAAATAAAAAAACTGAGCGCCGATGCCGAAACGCCGTTGCAAAAAATAGAGTATGGCTTACATCCCTGGGTTGCTTTTATGGTGATGCCGCTTTTCGCGCTGGCAAATGCAGGTATCATTATCGGTGCCGACTTTTTTTCTTCGTTGCTTAACCCCGTAAGTATGGGTGTGATGATTGGTTTAGTGTCCGGCAAATTCGTTGGCGTATTATTGGCCACCTGGCTCATGGTAAAGTTTGGAGCCCAACTCCCCGCCAAATCAAACTGGAAACAAATAACCGGCGTAGCGCTGTTGGCCGGCGTTGGTTTTACCATGTCGCTTTTCATATCCGGCCTGGCATTTACACATGTTGAGATGGTTGACCAGGCTAAATATGGCATTTTATTAGCATCGTTATTGGCAGGAATTTTGGGAGTGATTGTTTTGAAACGTTCCTGATATTTTTAAAGTCGCGCCGCATAAAAGGATCCTGTTTTTTTACTTCATCTGCTGAATTATAAACTGAAGAAACCCGGTTTAAAAGATTGGTAAACATCAAAACCTGTCATGGTCCAAAATCTTTCATGGTGTCGCGATATCGCTCACATACCACCGTCTATTTTTCATCATTTATAATCAAGGCTCAATACAGAACAAGCTACTTTGGGCAAATTAATAGTGTTGATGGTACACATTTATACTTAAAAACATATAAATTTATACACTATTATAAACCAATTTGCCTTATTCTTAAAAAGGCACATCAATACGTTAAATGAGAAGACTTTTTTTACTCGCGTTTTTATTCTTTACCATTAGCGTTAAAGCACAAACGCTAACACCGCGGCAACAATTTCCGGGCTTGTTTGAGGCTGTACAGCTTGGCCAGATCTTTCCGGATAATAAAACTTTTGTAGATGCTGTGCCCAAACAGGATCCGGCCATCATCATGAAAACATACCAGGATGAAAAGGATAAACCAGGTTTTGACCTTAAAGCGTTTGTACTGGCACATTTTGATATGCCTGTATCGCATAACTCGTTCCAAACCGATATTGAAGCGGGCATCCGTAAGCATATTGACACCTTATGGCATGTTTTGCAGCGCCGGCCGGATGAAGCCAAGCCAAACTCGTCATCACTGGCTTTGCCAAACCCATATATAGTACCGGGTGGCAGGTTCAGGGAAATTTATTATTGGGATTCGTACTTTACCATGCTGGGCTTGCAGGAAAGCCATCAGGTAAAGGTGATTCACAACATGGTAGAGAATTTTGCCTACCTGATTGACAAGTATGGTTTTATACCCAACGGCAACCGTGCTTATTACCTCACCCGGTCGCAGCCGCCATTTTTTGCCATGATGGTAAACCTGCTTGCAAAAAACGAGGGCGAAAAAATGTTGGTCCATTTCAGGCCGCAGTTAATTAAAGAGTATGAATACTGGATGCAAGGGGCAGGAAATTTAAAACCCAGCCAGGCCGCGCACAGGGTTGTAAAGATGGCAGACGGCGAACTTTTGAACCGCTACTGGGACGAGAGCGACCAGCCGCGCGAGGAATCATTTGTACAGGATGTAACCGCCGGTAAAGAAACCAAACAGCCCCTAACCCGGTTTTACCACAACATCAGGGCGGCGGCAGCCTCTGGATGGGATTTCAGCACACGCTGGTTTGATGCATCGGGCAAGCTGCCAACCATACAAACCACCAGCCTGGTACCTGTTGACCTGAACTGTTTATTGTATAACCTTGAACTCGCCATAGCCCGCAGCTTTAATCAAATTCAAAATGCCAAGCTGGCCAGGCTATACCGCGCACGGGCCACCCGTCGTAAAGCCGCCATTTTAAAGTACTGCTGGAACCAGAAGACAGGTTGGTTTGATGACTATAACTGGCAGCTAAACCAGCTATCTACCGTACCCACCCTGGCTGCCGAATTTCCGCTGGAATTTAAGATTGCAACTGTTGAACAAGCCCGCCTGGTAGCCGAAGGATTGAAGAAGAATTTCCTGAAAGCTGGTGGCCTGGTTACTACACTCAATTTTTCGGGTCAGCAATGGGATGCCCCAAATGGCTGGGCGCCGCTACAGTACATGGCCATTGATGGTTTAGAGAACTACCATTACAACGCCCTGGCCAAAGAAATTGCCACACGCTGGTTAAGGCTGAACATCAGGGTTTTTAAGCAGACCGGAAAGCTATTGGAAAAATATAACGTAGTAGACACCAAACTTACCGCCGGCGGCGGCGAGTATCCCCTGCAGGATGGCTTCGGCTGGACTAACGGCGTGCTGCTCCACCTGATTAACCGGTACCATATTGATACCGAACACGAAAGCAAGGACCTGCCGGAAAGTCAAAATTGATGCTCTTAAAGTACCCGTTACTGCTTTTAAACCGGCGATCATGAACGTAATTATAAAGCGTATATCCAATTTCCCTGTCACCTTTGAGGTACGAAGGACCTATCAGCTGTGCACGACCGATAGAAAAGTTCGCGAATAGATGCTTCGTTCCTCAGCATGACAGTTTTTTATTTTTGAATGTCATTTCCCCTACCTATGACATATCCCATTTTCCTGTCATCCTGAGGTACGAAGGATCTATCAGCTGTGCATGACCGATAGAAAAGTTCGCGAATAGATGCTTCGTTCCTCAGCATGACAGTCGTTTATTTTTGAATGTCATTTCCCTTTCACAATTCGTAAAATTCACCACCCGGTGTTACCACAATCTTGAATCTTTCCTTTTAATTCTTGACGCTATTTGAAATTTTTTGTAACATCGTATGCCCTCTTACATCTAAATAAAAAAATTAAATACAAAAGCCAGCCGGTGCAAACCAATAAACCAACACAATTGCCAAGCCGGCCAATGTCAAAAATCATCATGAAAAAAATATTTATAGCGCTTACAGGTTTAGTGTTGAGTATTTCGGCATGCAGCCAAAACCCGCCACAGCAAAATAACGTTACTATCGAAAACAACACTACTGCCGGTTTCGATGTAAATAAGCTTGCCCAGTTTGTAAAAAATAGTACCGACCCGCAAACCCTGGAAAAAGCTATTAACAACCCCGCCAACCAGATCAATAACCTTGATTTGGATAAAGATGGCAACATTGATTACCTGAAGGTACAGGAAGCTGACAACAACAAGCTGAACATCATTGACGATGTAAGCAATTCGCAATCGGTAACGGTGGCCAGTGTTAACATTCAGCCTACGGGCAATAACAATACCGCCAACCTGGATATCCAGGGCAATCCAACTTATGTGGGGTATAATAACCATTATCACTCCTCATTTGGCTTAACCGACTTTTTGATATTAAGCTACTTTTTACGCCCGCATAGTTACTATGTGCCGATGTACCACTACGGGTATTATCCGCATTATTATACCCGCACACGTACCTATACTACGTTCAGGCCAACTACGTCTTCGTACATGTCGTCGAGGAGCAGTAGCCGCAGCAGCTTAAGTCAGCCTACCAGGTCGCAAAGATCGTTCAGCAACCGCAGCTCGGGCAGCAGGGTAAGGAGCGGAGGCTTTGGCGGCGGAAGAAGTTCGGGCAGCAGATCGGGCTTTGGCCGTAGCCGCGGTGGTTTTGGCCGCAGGCGATAATATTTTTCCATCACATTAATTTTTATATTCTAATTAGATTGAATCCTGAAGTCTCCCTTACCGGGGGAGATTTAGAAGGGGCTTATTAAATAATAGATATGGCTATCCAATTAAGAAAAAATACCGTCCTGACAGAGGATAATAAAAAAACGTTTAAAGCAATCATCGTTTTAAACGAAATGATAAACGGCAACCACCAGTTTAGCAGCAGCGCTTATGGCGACGATGCCGCCTTGCAGCCCTTATTTACCGAACTTGTGGCCAAGGGCTATGTAATTAGTTCGGGGTCGGCCTATAAGGTGAGCTCAAAAGGGCGGGGCGTGTTTGACACGTTCATGAAACGTTATACCGAATACCTGAAGGTTTATGACGTTTTTTCGTTCGTCGACCTTGAAAAAGGGGAATTTGCCTTCGACAGTTATTTTGATTTTGATACCGACGACGATTGGTTCAACTTTACCGATAATGAACGTTTTGACGACCTGCGCATTGCCGTAGCCATGTTCAAAAAGGCCGATCCGGCCGAAATTGTGTTTATGTCGTTCATCAACGAAAACAGGTTTGATACCGGCGCGGCGGGCTGGCAAAACGATTTGATGAACGGTAACGCCTGGGCCGAGATAGAAGATATTTGCAACAGCGCCATAAAGCCCGAAGATGTTGGCGAAGATGCCATGGTAGATATGATAAACCAGGGATCGGAACTGATGATCAGGCTGATGGAGGAAGAGCAGAAACAGAATAACAATAATAATAACTATGGAGGCGGCGGCAATACCACCACTACCGTTGTTGAAGAAGAAACCATCGAATATTACCAACCCTACTACGATCCCTATTACATCTCGCCAATTTGGCTGGTGCCATTGTTTATCTGGTAACGATTATAAATGAATCGCCAACAGGCAATAAGCGTTCCACCGGAACGCCCGGATCATATGGAACGCTTTGGAACGCCTTGCCGTTGATAATCAGATACTTACATTTATACAAAAAGTGACATGGAACACCATTTCAGCTGATTATCAACATGTTAAGCATTTGACAAAATAAGAATGACAGACGGGCTATTATTATAACATTTCATGGGTAGGAACGAAACATCTACTCGCGAACTTTTCTATCGGTCATGCACAGCTGATAGATCCTTCGTTCCTCAGGATGACAGGAAAATTAACTATGTCATAGGTAGCGCCCGGCTAACTCCGTTATACACCTCACGGGCACCGTTAGTACCCAAATAGCCTCCCGATGGCTTTCTCCCGGTAGGCAAAAATCTTGTTCACTTCCTTAGCCACAAAAACCTTATTTGCAATGGTGCCGATGAAGCCATAGGGTATGGCATAGTGTAAAATATCATTCATTTGCACACCACCCTCTATTTCTTTAAAATGGTGTTGATGGTGCCATAAAGCATAGGGGCCAAAGCGCTGTTCGTCAACAAAGTATTGCTTATCGGCAACGTGGGTAATTTCGGTCATCCAGTCCATTTTGATGCCCAGCAAGGGCGAGATCTTGTAAGTAATGATCATGCCGGTATACACTTTAGCATCCGCGGCGTAATCAGATGTTACCACAAAACCCATATCGCGCGGTGTAATCTTAGCCAGGTTTAACGGCGACGTGAAAAAGTCCCAGGCCTCGTCTAAACTTATGGGAATTTTTTGTTCTGTCTTTAAAACGTATGTTTTCAATATCGCGGCATAAGGTAAGGATTTAATGTTTCACGCTATCGCTCCGTAGTCCCAACCGGCAAATCCCGCCTCGACCACTCGCTCCAGGAGCCAACATACAACTGCGCCCCGCTTATCCCGGCATACTCCATCCCCAGCAAGGTATGGCAGGCTGTAACCCCCGATCCGCAGTGAACTATGATATCCTCATGGGCAACATCGCCAATGGCATCGTTATACACTTTGCGTAATGAAACAGCATCAAGATATTTACCATCGGCACCCAGGTTGGTAACATAAGGCAGGTTAAATGCACCGGGGATATGGCCGGCAATTAAATCCAAAGGTTCTGTTTGGCCTAAATACCTCGGCGTTTCGCGTACGTCAATTACAATGCGTTTAGGGTCATGGGCGGCCGTACCAACTTCGTCAATTGCTACAATACCGGCATACCCGGCAGGTACGGGATAAGGCGCAACAGCCGTTGGTGTATACTCCTCAGTACTCAGTTCAACACCCGCATCTTTGGCAGCCTGCAATCCTCCGTTCAATACCTGTACATTGGCGTGGCCAATGGCTTTCAGCATCCACCAGAAGCGGGCGCCGCCAAAGGCAGCAGCTTTATCGTCATAAACTACTACGTGGCTATCGGGTGTAATTCCTAAACGGCCCAAAAGGGCGGCAAAATCTTCAATAGCGGGTAAGGGGTGCCTTCCGCCTTGTGCGGCATCGGTAACATGGGCCGCCAAATCGCGGTCAAGGTCAACATAGGCGGCGTTTTTAAGATGGCCGGCAAGGTAGCGGTCATGGGTATCTTTACCGGCGCGGGCGTCGATAAGTATAGTGTTCGGGCCGGCAAGGGCCGGATCGTTAATCTCAATTAGTGGCGACATAGTCTGTTCGGTCTGTAATTAAAAGACCAAATATAAATACCCCGCCGTTTACTTCAACGCTTTTACTGTACTATTTTATTGGCACAGTACGAGCTTGCAAAAGCTTCGGGTTTAGCTTTAAATACAAAGCCCATGCTTAGGATGTAACCCATAGCCTCGTGCAGCGCCGCGTTCGACTTAAACATTGGGTTGGTGTTAATGTCGGCATGTACTTCCAGTTCCACATCATACAGGTCAAGCAGGTCGCAAAGCTTGTAAGCAATGTCTATCGATTTCTGTACTTCGCTCAGCATCCTTTCCTTTATCGTCATCTTTTGCGATGTACGCTCCTGGTGGATAAACATAAACGCGCCACGTTTTTCGCGCAGAAACACGATAACCGTAGCAAAATCAGTTACGCTGCCTTTTACCTGCGAATCTGTTCCGATACATACTTTGAGCTTGTTGCCGAGGGCGGCTTCGCGTTCAATCGCCTTTTCAACCTCCTCCATGATGGGTGTTTGGATCACCTCTCCACTAAATTTTCTCCAGGTCATAAAAATTGTTTTTAGTAAATTTTAGCTGACCCATTTTATAGGTCTATAAAAATAAGCGATAACGTTTCATATAAACGTAAATATAGTATGATTTATTTGTTAACATTTGACTGAATATCAACATCTTGTTAGATGTGCAGATATGCAGATTTCAGATGTGCAGATGATGGATGGATGTGCAGATGATTTTCTGAGCCTGAATTAAAAGATTATGGGACTACAATTACACCTGGAAATGACGAAGCGGGGAATTATTTATGTGGATAGAAGCATTTACAAAATTCCATCTGCTCATCTGAAATTTGAAATTTGCACATCTAACGCAGTGCTGCCCTGATCTGGTTCTCGGCTTCCAATACCACTTCTTCTACCGAACGGCCGGCTGGTTCAATGGGGGTAAGTACTTCCCACTTCATGGGCGTAAACGTATTCAGGGGGTATTGACCGTATCTAATCATCTTCCATGAATCCTTAATGGCTACAGGCACCAATAACGCCTCGGGGCATTTTTTTAGTATCGTGGCTATACCTCCTACCTGGAAGGTTTTTATTGTTCCGTCTGTAGAGCGTGTGCCTTCAGGAAATATCACGGCCGACCATTTGTTTTCCTTCATCCGCACCCCCAGCTTCATAATTTCTGTGATGGATTGGCGCTGGTCTTTACGGTCGATATTGGCACCGCCACCGTGCCTCAGGTTATAGGATATAGAGGGGATGTTTTTGGTAAGCTCGATTTTGGAGATAAACTTGGCGTGGTATTTACGCAGGTACCAGATCATTGGCGGTATATCCAGCAAGCCCTGGTGATTGGCTAAAAATATAATAGGGCGGCCAACAGGCAGGTTTTGCTTGTTAATAAACGTTACCGTGTTACCCAGTAAATAAACCGACCGCAATAAAAACAGATTGAGGATATCCACCGCTTTTTTGTGTGCCGAATAACCGAAAAACCGAAAACATACCCATTGAATTGGCTGAAATATAACCAGTACCAATAAAAACACTCCCGTTGCCACGGGGGTAAGAAAATAGCCTAAAAACTTTTTCATCGACTGCCAAATTTAGGCATTTTTTGCAAACGCGTAACGTTACAAAAGGTTTTCTGAAAGCAATAATTGCACTTTAAACACCGCCGCAACCGTCATAGCATCGGTAATTTGGCCATTGCAAACCATTTGGTACACCTGGGCAAAAGGCACTTTTTTAATAACAAGCTGCTCGGTATCCTCGGGTTCGGCTTCATGCTGGGTAAGGCCCCGGGCTACATAAATAATACTCAGCTCATCACTAACCGAGTTGCTCAGGTGCAGGCGCATGAGCTCAGTCCACTTAACGGCTTTAAGGCCGGTCTCCTCCAGCAATTCCCGCTTTGCCGATTCTAACGGATCAACTCCTTCGGCACCGCCGCCTTCGGGCATTTCCCAGCTGTATTGATTAAGGGGGAAACGGTATTGGCCCACAAGGTAAGTATTCAGGTCATCATCCAACGGCAAAACCCCTATGGCCAGGTTCTTAAAGTGTACCTTACCATAAATACCAGGGTTGCCCGATGGATTAATTACCTGGTACTCCGTAAGGTTGATCCAGGGATTATCGTAGATTGATTTTTGGGAGGTTATTTTCCAGGGGTTCTCTTCAGGTTGATCCATGGGCGGAAATTAGCGTTTTAGCGGTAATGTAGCAAATGGGGAGTGGTGAATAGGGAGTTGTGAGTGATGAGTTTTGAGTAGTGAGTGAGTAATGAGTTTGCGGTTTTGAATTTTGAGTTTTGAATTTTGACTTCAAAGGGGGTAAATTATGAAATTCGTAAAAATTCAATAAATTACTATAAAAACCATAGACTTTATAGTAATTGAAAATAATTTATATATTTGCGCTGTTAAACAACCACGATGAAGACTTTTTTACATCTCCATTCTTTACCTGCACTACATGCACCTGCCGGTGCTGTGCGAATGTGTTGTACCTGTTGTTGCTAACAGGCGCCCTCCTCAGTTAATACTCCTATTGATTATTAAGAATACCGGATACTCCAAAAAAGTATAAGATAAATCCGGTTTTATTCAAAAAAGCTGCAAAAAAATGAACAGATAGCTCCAATTAATATACAAAAAAAACCGGCAAGGAAGCCTTGCCGGTCAACGGGATAAAAAGCCGGCTGTAACGCCAATCACCACCGGCCCTTATCCTTCCGCTTTACTAACAACTTACGTCATTAACATAAAACCGTTAAATATATGGAAATATATATCCATGCAAAAAGTATATCCTTTAAGTTCTTTGTACTCCTTCTTCTCCTAACCTTTCCGGCTTTATTGCGGGCGCAAACCGAACCGCCGCCTACCATTAATTCGCGCCTGGAGGGTAAAGTAATCGACTCGGCTACCAAGCAGCCCATAGCGGGCGCGGTTATCAAAATCCTGGGCACAACACATGCCGTGGCCGCGGCTCAAAACGGCAGCTTCTCGTTTGTTACCGGCCAAAAGTTCCCGTATACATTGGTTATTACTTTTATTGGTTACAAAACCAAAGAGGTAGTAGCCAATGGCAGCCCGATTACAATTTTCCTTTCTGAAAGCTTAAACCAGCTGAACGATGTAGTGGTAGTAGGCTACGGCACCCAAAAAAAGAGCGATATCACGGGCTCAATAGCGTCGGTACCTAAAAACATATTGAGCCAGCCCGCGGCAGGTTTTGATAATTTATTGCAGGGAGCAGTATCCGGTGTGGCGGTAACCCAAAACTCGGGGCAGCCGGGCAGCAGCGCTACCATCAGGGTACGCGGGGGCAACTCCATTTCGTTTGGTAATGCGCCTTTGTATGTTATTGATGGCTTTATTGTATACAACAATAACGATAATGCCAACATTGGCTCGATAGGTACCAGCGTAAACGCGCTGTCAACCATCAACCCAAATGATATCGAATCTATCGAGGTACTTAAAGATGCATCGGCTACCGCGATATATGGGTCGCATGGGGCAAATGGGGTGGTTATCATCACTACCAAACGAGGTAAAAAAGGCACCAACAACGTAAGCTTCAATACCTATTATGGTACGCAACGGGTCGCCAAAAAGCTCAACCTGCTCAATGGCGGGCAGTGGGCTTCACTGGTAAATGATATCAACATCAGCGATGGCGTGGCCAAAACATTTACGGATGCGCAGATAGCCGCATTTGGCGCCGGGTCCGACTGGCAAAGTTCGGCCCTGCGCAGCGCGCCGATACTTAATGATGAACTATCTATTTCGGGCGGCGATGAAAAATCGCGTTACCTTATTTCGGGCAATTACTTTAATCAAAAGGGTACTATTTTAAATACCGGATTCAAACGATACTCTGCCAGGGTAAATTATGAACGGAACGTATCCGAAAAGTTCAAGGTATCTACCAACATCTTCGGCAGCCAGTCTACCGAAAACAAGCTGGCGGGCAGTTCATACAACAGCAACAATTTCAGTAACGCTTTTGCCAGCCTGATCCTCACATCGCCTGTTGCGCCTATTAAAAATCCAGATGGCAGCTACAATATCTCCAACCCTTACAACGCGGCAACTACCAACCCCTTGCAGGATATAGCAACCACTACAAACGTTACCTCGCTTACCCGCATCCTGGGCAATATTGCCGGCGAATACAAGTTACTAACCGACCTTACCTTAAAAGTAACCGCGGGTATTGATATCCTGGATGCCGAACAGCATTATTACGCGCCATCATACACCGGTTCGCCCGCGGGTGGTTCAACCGGTTATGCTGCCGGTGGCTATGCCACAATAGGCTCGGGGCATACGCTAAGCTGGCTTAATGAAAACACGCTTACCTATGACCATGCTTTTAACAAAACGCATTTTTTAACCGTACTGGCGGGGTACACCACACAGTATAACCGCGACAACTCTTCGGTAGCATCGGCACAAAAGTTTCCGAATGACCTTACATCGTTCGATAACCTGTCATATGCAGGCATAGCCAACCTGCCTTCGTCATCGGCACATAACTCAACCTTAAACTCCTACCTGGCCCGGATAAATTACTCATATCTGCATAAATACAATCTTACTTTATCCGGCCGTGCAGATGGTTCGTCAAAACTGGGCGTCAACAACAAATGGGGCTATTTCCCATCGGCGGGGCTTTCGTGGAATACCAACCGCGAAGATTTTTTTAAGCCCCTTAGCAACACCATCAGCAACTTAAAATTAAGGTTAAGCGCAGGGCAAACCGGCAACTCCGAGGTGCCACCTTACAGTTCGCTTGCCGCCTTATCGCCTACCAACTATTATTTTGGCAGCAAGCTGGTAACCGGTGTATCGCCGGTGCAGCTGGCCAATCCCAACCTGAAATGGGAAACCACCACCCAGTACGATGCAGGGCTTGATATAGGCCTGTTTGATAACCGGATTAACCTGGTGTTTGATGCTTATTACAAAAAAACAAGCGACTTGTTGTTATATGTGCCGCTGCCGCTTTATACCGGCTATGCCAGCGCGCTTGAAAACGTAGGCAGTGTATCAAATAAAGGCATCGAGCTGGCATTAAATACCGACAACATTAAGGGCGAAACCTTTAGCTGGAAAACAAACATTGTATTTGCCCTTAACCGCAATAAGGTATTAAGCCTTGGCCAGGGTGTTAAAAGCTTTTTCCCCTTAGCTGCTACCGGCCAGCTATCGCCGGTTATTGTGCAGGTAGGCCTGCCGGTGGGTACTTTCTGGGGATATAACACCAACGGGTTGCTTACCACCGCCGACCTGGCCAACGGCACGCCCATTTTGGCCGGTGTGCCGCAAAAAGTTGGCGATACCAAATATGTAGACACCAATAATGATGGTGTAATTACCACCACCGATAAGCACAGTTTGGGCAGCTCGCAGCCAAAATTTACCGGTGGCATTACCAACACATTTACTTACGGGCACTTTGATTTGTCGGTATTTTTCCAGGGCTCCTATGGCAGCAAGGTATTTAACCTGTTGCAACAAACGCTGGAGCGGCCGACGCTAAGCAATAACGCTTCGGCAGCATTGCTAAACCGGTGGACACCCGATAACACCAGCGGCACCGTGGCCCGCGCTACAAACTCGCCGGTACCGCAGGTTACCGACAGGTATATTGAAAACGGATCGTTCCTGAAACTTAAAAACGCATCGCTGGGCTACAGCTTTGCCAGCCCCGTGTTTTCAAAAATCCATGCCAAAAACCTGCGCGTTTATGTATCGGCACAAAACCTGGCTACCATAACCAAATATAAAGGGCTCGATCCCGAAGTAAGCTTTTATGATAACGACAACACCAAGCAGGGGATAGATTACGGTACCTATCCATCGGTACGCACCTTCCTGGCAGGCTTATCGGTTACTTTTTAATATACATCAACATGAAAAAATTATCCACCTATATACTCCTCTTAGCTTCATCACTGGCAACGGCGCTGTTATCATGCAACAAACTGAATGAAAACCCAACATCGCTCATTGTAGCCTCGCAATTTTTTAAAACAGCATCAGATGCCACATCGGCCGTAAACGCTATTTACGGTACCCTGAACAGCGACCCGGCCGGCGATTTCCCGCTTTATGGCCGCCAGCTTAACCTGCTGGTTGAAAACGCCAGCGACAACCAGGTATTTAGCCCAAGTAATACCAACCCCGATGTACGGGCATTGGGCACAGCCACCTACATTGCATCAAACAGCCGGGTGCAAAAGGTATGGCAGCAAATTTACTACGGCATTAACCGCGCCAACATTGCTATCGACAACATTCCTAATGTGCAGATAGATACAGCGTTACGTGCCCGCCTGGTAAGGGAATCAAAATTTATACGAGGCCTGTTATACTTTAACGCGGTGCGGCTTTGGGGCGATGTGCCGTTGGTTTTGCACAATCCGGCCAGCCTTGATTTAAGCCAGCTTTTTGTAAAACGCAGCCCGGCCGAAGATGTATACGCACAAATTATCGGCGACCTGAAGGATGCTACCAACCTGCCCAAGTCATTCAGCGGGACTGACCTGGGCCGGGCAACCGGCGGGGCAGCACATACCTTGCTGGCCAAAGTTTATTTAACCCGCAAAGAATACACTAAGGCTTTAACAGAATTGAACACCGTAATTAACGGCGGCTATGCACTGTTTAACAACTACAGGGATGTTTTTCAAAAAGCAACCAAAAACGGTACCGAGCATATTTTTTCTGTTCAGTTTGAAACCAACCTGGGCGAAGCCAACAGCGCCCAAAATTTAAGCCAGAGCTTTACATCGTTCAACACCGGTACATTCCCTATTGATATTCCTGCCGATAGCAGCGTATCAAAACTGTTTGCCAAAACGGATACACGCAGGGCGGTAACTTTTTATGATTCGGTTTACAACGCGGCCACGGGCAAGTATGTAGTATTTAAAAATGCCTATACGCCGTATTTTAACAAGTTTGTTGATTACAGCCTGTCGCCGCTAACCATACAATCGCAAAGCGGGGTTAACTACCCGGTATTACGTTATGCCGATGTGTTGCTGATGTATGCCGAAGTATTAAATGAACTAAACGGACCTACCGCCGATGCTTACACAGCCATTAATAAAGTACGCACCCGGGCAAATGTGGCCGGTTTAACAACCGGTTTAAGTCAAACTGCTTTTCGCGATTCGATTTTCCTTGAACGGAGGAAAGAGCTCATGCAGGAAGGGCACCGCTGGTTTGACCTGGTAAGGCAGGGCGGCACTGTACTGGTTGATGCTTTACGTAAAGTACCTGCGAAAACCGGTGTAAATGCCAGGTATAACCTTTACCCCATACCACAGGCAGAGATACTGCTGAACAGCCAGTTAACACAAAACCCAGGGTATTAAGCCTCACCCTGCCCTCTCCAAAGGAGAGGGCCCTTGATGAGCACAATTTTCAAAGACAGAGTAAAAACTAAAAACAACAAAATATGACACTATCAGATGTAACAATTTTAGGAAAAAAGATACTGGTTGGCATCATTGTCACCCTGGTGCCTTTCGTAATCATTTTTGGCGGCCTGTACCTTACCAGGCAGCTGCTGAGCAGCCCACCCGCCGAAAATTCAAGTAATGTTAAACCAACTAAAACACCATAAAACATGAAAATGGAACAAGCCACCCGGCAACGGATAGCCAAGAATGCTGTCCTGAGCCTGTTTATTTACATACTGCCCATCGCAGCCATGTTTATCACGTTTGCCATAACAGGCCAAAGGCCATGGACTAAAAAACAGCCCGAAAAAACACAACAAACAAAATCAATAAACACTAAAAATACCGACGGCAATGGAAGCAACGATTAATTTTATCAAAAACATCTATAACCATTTGGATACTTATGGTTTCCCTTTTTTAGTATTCTTCATAGGCGTATTGGAGTTTTCATTTGGCCTGTATAAAAAGAAATGGCCCAAAAACGAACGCTGGGTTGATATTGCCTGCTTTACCCTGCCCAGGCTCATCATCAGGCCGGCGGTAGCTTATTTCGGGCTTAAGTTTTTACCATCGGCATTGCCGGGGCTTAAAGAAACCTTTAGCTGGGTGCCCTTTTTCTGGGGTTTTATCATCATAGCCGTAGCCGATGACCTTACCCAATACTGGTACCACCGCCTGCACCATGAAATTCCGTGGTTGTGGAGATTTCACCGTACCCACCACTCGGCATCTTACATGGGCATGGCCATGGCCAGCAGGCAAAACGCCATTTATACCCTGTTTTTTTCGCAAACCTATTTAACAACCGCATTGGTATACCTGGGCCTGGGCATACCGGCTGTAATAGTAAAAGCCATAAAAGGCACCATCACCACGCTGGCCCACTCCAGCATACCATGGGATAAACCATTTTATAAATACAAAGTACTGCACCCCATAGCATGGGTACTGGAAAGAGTGATCTCGACCCCGGCCACTCACCACGCCCACCACGCGGCTACAACCGATGATGGCGTAGGTTATTACAAAGGCAACTTTGGCAATATGTTCTTTTTGTGGGATATCATATTTGGCACCGCTTTAATTTCGCGCCAATACCCAAAAGCCTACGGCATTTCGCACTACGAAGGCGACCAATGGTATGCCCAATTACTATGGCCCATATTTAAATCGAAAGTGGAAGGCAGCGAACTGGCAGCCAATGGCCCCGTGGTAAGGACTGACGACTTTGTGAAGGAAGAAAAGCGGGAGGTACCGGTTGAGGAAGTGAAGCGGGAACTGAAAGTGGCGGTTGCGCAGTAGTGGTCTTTATGTAATTTATATCGTTGCGGGGAGCCATTAGGTAAACCCTAAAAACGTTATGGCGCACAACAAAATATAATTAAATAAACGTCCTAAACCAACGTCATTGCGAGGTACGAAGCAATCCCAAACTATGTGGGACTTAGTATATAGGAGATTGCTTCGTGCCTCGCAATGACGATTTTTTTATTCTGGCAATCAATAACTTCGGTAAGCAGCATAAATACACAACTTTAGCCCCTTGCCTCCGCAATAGGGATGGAAATGGATACAGGCCCAGCGCCTAACGCCTGGTGCGCGTATGAATGTACAGCCCGGGCCGAAGGCATTGCCCATGAAATGCCTTCGTACTTTTCACCGTTGAAAAACCCGCTGTGACGACTCACGCTAACTTCTTAATAATCAGGCTTGGTAAATTAATTTAGCACATTGTTTTCGGAATGTAAAACACTTTTATATTTTTACAGCCACCATTTAAGCTACTTATGATTACCAGGAGACATTTTATTAAAATTAACAGCGTGGCTACCGCCGGTTTAGGCCTTGGCGTTGTACCCGCGACAAGCTGGCTGGGCAAAGCCGCACCGGTATTTGAAAACCATCGCCCAAAACCGGCCGACCGTAAGTTTACCAGTAAAGCGGTTGAAGCCACCATTCAGAAAGTTAAAGCGGATATTAAAGACCCGGAAATTGCCTGGCTTTTTGAAAACTGCTACCCCAATACTTTAGATACTACCGTAAATTATTCGGAAAAAAACGGCAAGCCTGATACGTTTGTAATCACCGGCGATATTTTTGCCATGTGGATGCGCGATTCGTCGGCACAGGTTTGGCCGTACCTGCCACTGATAAAAAACGACCCGGCGCTTAAAAAGGTGATCCAGGGCGTACTGAGCCGCCAGGCAAAATGCGTGCTGATTGACCCTTATGCCAACGCCTTTAACGAAGGCCCAACCGGCAGCGAGTGGGACACCGACGTAACCGATATGAAACCCGAACTGCATGAGCGCAAATGGGAAATTGATTCGCTTTGCTACCCGATACGTTTGGCATACAACTATTGGAAAATAAGCGGCGACACCAGCTTTTTTGACGAGACCTGGCAAAAAGCAGGTAAAACCATACTGGATACTTTTAAGGTACAGCAACGCAAAAACGGCAAAGGCCCGTACCATTTTCAGCGTAAAACAGAAACCGCCAGTGATACCGCGCCAAACAGGGGTTACGGCAACCCGGTGAAACCGGTTGGATTAATCTGCAGTATTTTCCGCCCGTCGGATGATGCCACGATTTACCCTTTCCTGGTGCCTTCAAATTACTTTGCGGTTACCAGCTTAAGGCAAATGGCCGAAATGTTTGCGGTAATAGGCAAGGATGCCAAAACAGCCGCCGAATGCAAAGCCCTTGCCGCCGAAGTGGATGCCGCGCTAAAAAAATACGCGGTGGTAAACCATCCAAAATATGGCAAAATTTTAGCCTTCGAAGTGGATGGTTATGGTAACCAGCTGTTAATGGACGATAGCAATGTGCCCAGCCTGCTGGCCCTGCCCTACCTGGATTCGTTGCCGGTTACCGATCCTTTGTACCAAAATACCCGCCGTTTTGTGCTGAGCCTGGATAACCCCTATTTTTTTAAAGGCAAAGTTGCCGAAGGTATTGGCGGCCCGCACGTAGGGATTGATTTTATATGGCCAATGGCTATTACTATGCGCGCCCTTACCTCGACAGATAAGCTGGAGATTACCCGCTGCCTGCACATGCTTAAAAACACCCATGCCGGTACCGGTTTTATGCACGAAGGTTTCCATAAAGACAATGCCAGCAACTTTACCCGCAAATGGTTTGCCTGGGCCAATACACTGTTTGGCGAGCTGATTGTGAAACTGCACGCGCACCACCCTGATTTGTTGCAGAAGATTTTTTAAAGGACATCATCAAATTAAAATGCAGAAGCTGCCGCTTTTTAAGCGGCAGCTTTTTTTATTATACATAATCTAAAATTGCCTCTCGGTTATCCAGCTCTATCAAAACAATGGCCTCCCCAGCATCGCATTATAAAACAACAGCGAAACCAGCACAAAATACATTAAAGCAAAAATAACCGCCGGTCGGGCATTTTTAAACCCGCTAAAAATCACAAACAAGGGTACAATTTGCAGGGCATGCAGGCCCATAAAGTGTGCTATCCGTAAATCGCCGGCTATGCGGCTCCAGTTAAAAAGCGGCAGGCCGGGGCCGCCATCGGCAGAACCCACGGTATGCGCCAGGCGCGATGCCATGATCCCCCCTTCGAATGCGAAAACACAAGCCGTGATTATGCCCAGCCGGATAGCCCACAGTAAAGCGGGTGTTAATTGTACCGCCTTCACCTTGAAAAACTTTATACCCATATATAACGCAAACAGGGTTTGCGATACAATCACTATCCCCATCGCGCTAAATACAACTGCATTATAAGCGCCTGAAGTGTTATAATGCGATAGCTGCCCCCTTGCGGCCTGTGTGGCAATGGCCAGCATTTCAAACGTCATGGCAAAAACCGTAAAATTTATAAAGCGTTTTTTAAGCCGCTCAAACGGCAGGTATTGTAACAGTAAGGGCCAGGTTAGGCAATATATGGCGATAGAAATGGCAAACTTGATGGGCTTTGTCCATAGGTTAATCCCCAGTAGCTGGCGGTGGTCAAATTGGGCTATAATGAACATTAGGACAAACAAAGCCAAATGCCCTAATGCGCAGTAGTATAAAGCCGGACTGATGGCCCTGATACGGGTGAATAAGGTTTTCATTGTGAGGATTTAATTTTGTAAACGATTTGATAAAGCAAATAGCCGCAAGGGCCAAACATAAAGGTGAGCGCCAGGCAGGGTATAACCAGCCAATGCGGGATGGCATTGGCCTGTGCCGATTTAGTGATGGAGAAACCGACCAATAAGTCGAAAGCGAGGTAATGAACCCAGCCTGCAAGCAACAGGCTATCATTGCCAAAAAGCGTACGAACTTCCTGTATCGACCCAAAACCGCCACCGTGGATACTAAAAAAGCCCGCGATATAAATGCAGTAAATTGCCGAAAGCAATAAGGGGACCGCAGCATGGTTAACCAACCACTGCGTAACTTTCCATTTGGGGACTACAATTAACAACACCCATTGCAAAGCAGCAATAGCGCTAACGATAGAAAAAACCTGTGCCTGATTCATATTTGTTTTGATTTAGTAGTATCTGTTAATAAAATGCGCTATACATCAACCTTGTTGAATTGAAAATCAATGCAAGAGCTTTAAGCTTTGTGCATTCTGCTTTAAGCTTTGTAAAGCACAGCACAAAACTGGGGCTAATAGCTTAGCCCCAAAATGATGTGGGGTTAAAAAAAGAAACTGATTTATTAACCTAAGTTAACTTTTAGCGTTTGCCAGCCTGGCGCGGATGCGGCTAAGGCTTTGCGGCTGAATGCCCAGGTACGAAGCGATTAAATGCTGGGGCAGCCTTTCAAATATATGGGGCTGCCTGGTAAGCAGTTCAAGATACCGGTCTTCGGCCGATTGCATTTTTAAATCGCGATTGCTTTTCGCGGCATCAATAAATAGCCTTTCGGCTATCAAACGGCCAAACCTTTCAAAGCGCTGGCTATGGTTATACAGGGCCTGCATATCAGCGTAGCTCAGGGTAAACAGTTCGCAATCTTCCAGGGCTTCAATAAAACCGGGCGATGGGGTGTGGAGTAAAAAGCTTTCATAATCGCCAATCCACTCGCCCTCAAATGCGAACCCTAAGGTGTTGTCGCCTTTCTCGTTACGCGAAAAATATCTTAAGCCGCCTTTGAATACAATGACCATGCTTTTGCAAACCTGGCCCTCTTTTAAGTAAAAAGCATATTTTTTTAAGCTTAACGGCTTAAGCCTTTGCATAAATAAAAAAAGCTCCTCGTCGGTAAAATCAACCAGGGCGCGTAATGATTGGGTAATAGCTTCGTACATGGTAAAACCTGCTCGCCGGTGGCTAAATTTTAATAAAAAACTATTTTATCAAATATACATGAATAATTGAAAGGGCTGTTTCATTTGAGGCGTATGGCTGCAGGCGAATCGCTTTTGAATTTTTATTACCAAAATATAAAGCAGATGTTATGGAAGATACCATATCTTTTTGCTTCGGTATACATTGCGGGGCAGTCAAAAAATCCTCCGGAAAAACAACATCCCGAAATATGAAAAGAGACGTGCAAATTAATTAACCGCCGACAGATAAATCCTGGGACATCAAATAGATTGGATAATTTTAATTAATAAACTCAATAAAATGAATAATATATCGAATTGATACCATAAGTTGATTTTAATAATATTTTAAATACATATTATTAAGATATGCAATTTATCAATTAAGCATAATCATAATATACTAAGAAAAAATCCTCACTTTAATACTATAAAATCAGGCATTAAATACCTGCACAGGCTTCAAAATGTGGAAAAAAACCACTGTAAAGGCACTATTTTTCGCCTATAAAAATTTTTAATTAAAAAAAAACCTTATAGCTTAGCTTTAATTAAAAACAATAGACCTCATAATTTAAAAGGAGTAATTAAATGAAAAAATTTACCGAAGTAAAGGAGCTTGTAGCTTCTTTAGAGGCTGACGCCGACAAATTCTACAACAAAGGAAACAGCGCTGCCGGAACCCGCGTTCGCAAAGGCATGCAAGATCTTAAAAACCTGGCACAGGCGATCCGCCTTGAGGTTCAGGAGGCGAAAAACAAGGAAAGCTAAGGAAGAATTTTGATCAATCTAATTCCCCTAATAAAAAGCCCGGTTACAATCAATAACCGGGTTTTTTATTTGTTTTTTATTCAGAAAAGAAACGTAAATCCGCCCCCGCCTTTCAAGGGCTTCTTCATCTCTTCAAACTTTTCTATCTCTTCACCAAGCAACGATGCATATTCATTACTCATAAAATCACGAAAGATTTGAATATCCTGTTGTTCCCGGGTATCCACCAAAGCCTGAATATAAGCTGCCTTATTTTCGCTTTGTACAATAGCCAAAGGCAAATTATAATAAGCCTGTATGTAATTCATTAACAAACGCGAGGTGCGTCCGTTGCCATCATAATAAGGATGAATACTTACCAGGTTAAAATGGGCATCAAAAGAAAGGTTCAATTGCCCGGCTACAGATAAGGGCTTGCCCATCCCGTCATTTAGTTTCGCCACCAAATCACCGGTTAACCTCTCCACCTTATCAAAATTAGGGAAATAAGAAACCCCGGCGGTCACATTGCCTTTACGAAACGCCCCGGTTGCCGAGTCGATGGTACCCAACATGGTGTTATAAACCTTTCCGGTGCTTTTCATTACCAGCGCGTTAATCTGCTGCAAAAGGGTTACCGACAGTTTGTTTTTTGCTTTGGCATTTTTTATGGTAAATAAAAGCGCGGCGTGATGATCGGTTACCATGAGGCTTTCCTGTAAGGGCTTACCATTCGGCGTCCTGCCTTCGTTAATAAGCACCTGCGTTTCTATCTCGGTAAGGGTTGCCCCTTCAAGGCGGGTAGAATGGTGATCGATAGCGATGAGGTTAAACCTGTCATGATCTATCACCCCGGCTATGCCAAGATCATTATATTTTGCTATGAGTTTAACACAATCCATTTTATGGATACTAAAATAGGTATAAATTGTTATTAACGATATCCCAACAAAAAAGCCACATCAAAACTGATATGGCTCTTTTTATTAGTCGTGCTATATTTTTAAGCTAAACTCTTCGTTTCCTTAATTATGGCTTCTGCCGTTGCACTACCCACCTGTACAAGCGGTAACCTTACAGCATCGCCACAAATACCCAACTCCTTTAACGCTGTTTTTACCCCGGCCGGGCTGCCATCGGCAAACATCAGGCGGGTAAATTCTATCAGGTCATAGTGGGCTTTATGAGCGCCTTTATAGTCGTTATTAAGCAGCAGCCGCACCATATCTGACAACTGGCGGGGCAGGGCATTGCCAATTACAGATATTACCCCTACAGCGCCTAAAGCCATCATAGGCAAAGTAACCGGGTCATCGCCCGATATAAATAAGAAACCTTCGGGCTTATCCCTCATCAGTTGGTTAAACAAATCGAAATTACCCGATGCTTCTTTAATGCCAATTATATTTTTAAAATCATTTGCCAGGCGCACGGTTGTAGCGGCACTTATAGTGCTGCCTGTACGGCTGGGTACGTTATACAAAATAATGGGCAAAGCCGCATTTTCGGCTAAGGCTTTATAATGCTGGTAAATACCCTCCTGTGTTGGTTTATTGTAATGCGGGCTTGATGATAAAATAGCGTCGTAACCGGCAGTATTGAATGATTTTATTTGCTCAACAACCTCGTGCGTATTGTTGCCGCCAATACCCGCAACTAAACCCACGCGCTTGTTTACTACTTCGGCGGTAAAGGCCCAAACCTGCTTTCGCTCAGCCTCACTCAATGTGGCGCTTTCGCCGGTTGTACCTAATGATACCAGGTATTCCACCCCGCCATCAATCAAATGTTCAATCAGGGTTCGCAACCCCTCGTAGTCAACTTGACCATCCGCCTGAAAAGGGGTCACCATGGCTACCCCTGTTCCGTAAAATATATTCATGAGTTAAATTAAAGGATGCTAATATAGGGAGTTAGTTTTGAGTAGTTAGTATCTTTTTTTAGTATCAAGTAGTTAGTATCTTTTTTTTAGTATCAAGTAGCAAGTATCAAGTAGCAAGTAGCAAGATTTGATTGGGTTAAGCACTAATACAATCTGCAAATCAATGCAGATGTCTTGATACTCGCTAGTTGATACTAAAATGCAGCTGTCTTACTACTTGATACTTGCTACTTGATACTATACTAACTACTTGCTACTAAAGAGAAACTCCCACCCTCAACGCATTCCTGATATTACTGCCGGTGTTGTAGCTGCGGCCATACATTACCCTTATAAGGCCGCGCTGGATGCCGAAGCCCAGCTCGGTATAGTTTTTAAGCGTTGGGGTCGAGAGGTAATTTACGTTGATGATTTCCTGCAACTTCAGGTTTCGTAAAACGGGGATCTTGTTGGTTATAAAACCCGAAAAATTGTGCTCCAGGTGGCCTTCCAGATATTTATCGGCTGTGCTGAACGTGTAATAATCTAACAACAAAAAACGGTTGAGCGACGGTTTGTACACATGTGTTTGGTCGCCATCAAAGTGTTTGTAATCGGGGAAGTACATTTTACTTGCGTTGATAAACTTGCCTGCACCAATAAAAAAGGAGCTCTGGCCGTAAAACCCAAGGTCGATATCCGATTTAGATATATCCACGCTTAGCTGGTCGTAATCTACATCGCTGCCCAGCACGCCGCTTATCCCTTTGGTGTAATTAATGCCGATAGTTGGATATTTTGAGGGCAGGTACCTGCGGCCAAATGGGTAGGTTTCGTACCTGTTGCTAAAATCGTAACTGGTACGGGCGCTTATTTTAAAAGATTGATTTTGGGGAAACAACGGCACATCCTGTGTTGGCACCAAGGAGTTATTTGATGTAAACCGGCGATCGCCTTTGCCAAAAAAACTATAGTCTGTTACATTGGGCAACCATTTGCGATTAGCCCACTCTACGTAGGCGCCGGCCTGCCAGCCACCGCCGATACGCCCCGAAAACGATGCCGATGCAAATTGTTTTTGATAAAGCTTTTGGTAATTCTGGCGCCTGAAAAGGGTATATATCGAATTTACAAAAGCGGATACCGGCTGTAGGTTGTTTAGGTCGGTAACATCTGATCCGGCATTGAGACTCAGTGTCATTTGCTTTACCGGGAGGGAAACACCGGCAACGCCACCAAACAGGTGGTTGCCAAAGCCGTAACGCACCCGGGCATTTACGGCCATAAAGCGGTTATTAACCGTATCAATCATTTTGGTAAAGCCAACGCCATAGTTAATAGCAAAGCCTTCTACAGTGTTGTACAATACCGAGTTTAAAACACTGCTATAATGGAAGTATTCTTTTTTGTAGCGGTTACGCGTATCTATACCGGTTAATAGCAGGTTGGTTAGTTTAAAGGTATTATTGGCCTTGTCCAACGAATCGAGGTAAGGTTTTGACTCCCGTTTAATGGCCAGTTTTCCTTTTACCTCGTAATCTTTCTTTTCCTCGTCGGTAAGTGGAATAGGGCGTTCCTGTGCCCAGTAAACCGAGTCTTTATCATGCCCTTTGGTAATGTTGATGCGTTCTGCAAAGTCTTTTTTGTTGAGTACCGGGGCCAGGTCGTAGTTTTTATATACGCTGATAAAATACCCGCCCAGTTTAAAGCCAAAAACACCACCCGTAAATTCAAACTTAATGGTGGCCGGCATCCATACTTTGTTATCAACGGGATAAAACTGCTGGCTTATCTTCAGCGTATCTACATAGTTGATATTGGATTTTTTAGTGATAAAAAGCTGAAGTGAGGCAATGCGCCAGCTATCGTCTAAAATATAAATATAACCTTCAAAACAGGGGTCGTAACCACGCTTTGGCGTTACCTGGATCTTGTTAATGGTTTCGCCGTTCTCAATAGTGACCCCTATCAGTTTATAATTATAGTAAAACAACGCGTTTTCGGCTATTGGCGATACCAGCGGGCGGTTGCTCAGGCGTTTCCAGCTTTCAAAATTCTGGTAAAAGTTCACCAGCATATCTGATGCCCGGTTAAAGCTAAAGGCCCGGTTATAGCCCGATACTTTTGACGATACCTGCACCTCGTGCACCAAATCGGGCTGCATGAAGCTATATTTCGATTCAGACTCTGACAAGTAAACTATCCCGGTACGGCTGGAATCAAGCCCCGCCTCACTGGTTGCTTTTTGCACATCAAAACCCATAAATTTTTTAGGAGCGGCCAGTAATTTTTGCATGCCTTTGATGTAAATATCGCAGGTATAAGCCTTTACCTCGTTTAAATAAGTTTTACGCTTTTTTATTGCCTTGCGGATAATGGCGTAAGCCGGGTCTTCGCCGCCCGCATGTATGGTGATGTCTTTAAGCTGGTAAGTTTCTGTTTTCAGGCTGATATTGATAACCTGGTTTTGGCTAAGCGCTACCTGTTTAACTTGCTGCCCATAACCTACAGCTTTAAACTGTAGCTCATAATTGCCTGGCGCCAATTGCAGCATATACGTACCCTCGCTGTTGGCCGAAACGCCCTTAGTGGTATTTTTTACGTATACAGAAGCAAATGGGACGGGGTGGCCGCGCTCATCGGTTATTTTACCGCTGATGTTAAACTGTTGTGAAAATACACGGATACTTAAGCCGATAAACAGTACTAACAGTGAGCTTAATTTCATTTAGTTTAGTTTACGCTAAGATGTAGCTTATTTACTAAATGTTACGCCGGTTAATTGTTAAATTATGTGAAATACGCGCGGTGCACAAATTTAGGATGCCTCTTTTGACGGGTTTACATCCTTAGTGCCTAATGAGTTGTGGACTTTGTTTTTAAGGTTCCAATCATTAAAGTCAACTAATCCGGGTTTGGTTTGATAGTGATTGTCAGATTTTGGGCACCTGACTATAAAGCCGCCCTTTTGCTGCTCAATTACGGGCCTTGCACCACAATCTTTACAAGGTTCAACAAAAATGTTTACCTGAATTTGTATAAAACCTTTCATAATTGGATTTTTGGGACCGTATTTAAGCCTTAGTGTTAGGCAAATAACACCACGAAGTTACGTAAATATTATTGCCTGTTTTTTTTGCTAAATCAAAAAAAGCATTTTAAGTCATTATTATAGCTACAAATTACTATCGGCGCTTCCTCAATTTGACTCAAATCAAAGCTATTGTATTTTTTTTAACAGCAATAAATTTTCAGCTTCAAATATAAAAAGCCCGCTCTTTTTGAAGAACGGGCTTTCAATATCAATAGCTATTCGGCTTATTTACCCAATTTAGCTTTTAGGTTTTCGTCAATTGCTGCCAAAAACTCTTCGGTGTATAAATAATCTGTACCGTGCTCAACTTTTGGTTTAATGGTGATAGCCAAATCTTTGGTCATTTTACCGCTCTCTACGGTTTCAATACAAACTTCTTCCAAAGCTTTACAAAAATCTATCAGTTCCTGGTTTTTATCCAATATCCCGCGGAATTCCAAACCTCTTGTCCATGCAAAAATAGATGCAATAGGGTTAGTGGATGTTGGCTTACCTGCCTGGTGCTCGCGGTAGTGGCGGGTTACCGTACCATGTGCAGCTTCGGCTTCCATAACTGTACCATCGGGCGTAACCAGGGTTGATGTCATTAAACCTAATGAACCAAAACCTTGTGCTACTGTATCAGATTGCACATCGCCATCATAGTTTTTACAAGCCCAAACAAAGTTGCCATTCCATTTAAGGGCCGATGCAACCATGTCGTCAATTAAACGGTGCTCATAAGTAATGCCTGCTACGGCAAATTTTGTTTTGTAATCGTTTTGGTAAATCTCTTCAAAGATATCTTTAAAACGGCCATCGTATTTTTTAAGGATGGTATTTTTGGTTGATAAGTATAAAGGCCACCCCTTCATTAATGCCTGGTTAAAGCATGCATGTGCAAAGCCTTTGATAGATTCATCGGTATTATACATGGCCAATGCTACGCCGTCACCTTTAAAGTTAAACACTTCAAATGATTGCTCTGCACCGCCATCTTCGGGGGTAAAAGTGATTGTTAACTTCCCTTTCCCTTTAGTAACAAAATCGGTAGCACGGTACTGATCGCCAAAAGCATGGCGGCCAATACATATCGGGGCTGTCCAGTTAGGTACTAAACGTGGTACGTTTGCCATAACAATAGGCTCACGAAAAACAGTACCATCCAAAATATTACGGATAGTACCATTTGGCGAACGCCACATTTGTTTTAAACCAAATTCTTCAACACGTGCTTCATCAGGAGTGATAGTTGCACATTTAATACCTACACCATATTTTAAAATAGCATTTGCGGCATCAACGGTTACCTGATCGTTGGTTTCATCACGATACTCAATACCTAAATCGTAATATTTGATATCCAGATCAAGATAAGGGATTATTAATTTGTCTTTGATGAATTTCCAGATGATCCGGGTCATTTCATCGCCATCCAGTTCAACTACCGGATTTTCTACTTTAATTTTTGACATAGCTGACGTTGTTTTCTTTATTTTAATGGCTTCAAATATATTAATTTGAGTTTATCAAACTAACTAAATAGCATATGAAAATAATTGATTGCTGTATAATGACGATTTATTGCAACAGTTTATTGTTTTTATAAACTTTGATGCTATTTTTATAAAATTAAACGTTATTACCCCAATGGGGCGACAAACCAACGCCTTGTTACTTGTATTATGATAAAATTCGTCACTAAAACCGCACTGATAATAACCTTTGGTACGATTTCATTTTTTGCTAAAGCCCAGGTGGGATATGATTACGCCCAGTACGATATTGGCACGGCGGTAGGTGTTAACGCTGCCGCTATGGCCGACGTAAATACAATTGCCACTACCCCATCTATCCATTTTAATTTTAATTACAACCAAAGCCCTTTTGTTAACTACGTTTTTGAACTACAGGTTGGCCGTTTAGAAGGAGGTACGCTGGCATCATCGTCGGGCAGGAAGTTTGAAAACCATTTTACGGCCTTTTCATTCAGGGGACAGCTACAGGCCGGTGAATTTCTGGATTATTCTTCAAGCCCGTTCATGAATGTGATGAAAAACTGGTATGCCTCGGCCGGCATCGGCTATATATCAAACCATATTGTGTCAAAAACCGATGATAAACGAGGCCCCGAATACACTCCCGCCGGCGACAATAATGCCCAGGTGCCTTTTTTGCCTGCAAGAATTGGGTATGAATTTAAGCTTTATAATCAATATAGCCAGCCGAGCGTTAAAATAGATCTGGGCTTTCAATACAATTTTATATTTGGCGATAATTTAGATGGTTATACATCGGCACATAACAACGATGCTTATGCCCAATTTACCATCGGCGTTAAATTTGCCATTGGCGGCGTTACATCATACCGTAAACAAATCCATTATTAAAAATATTGAGGTAGCCAGACTGCGTAATTACATTTCTTGCAGTCCCCGTTTTTTTTAAATTATAAGATAGCTTCTTTATTCCAGATGCTGATTTCTTAAGTTTTGTTGTTTTTTTGGCAAGGTTTTTACTGTATCTTTAATTACAAATTACAAAACCTATGAACATTCAAAATATCAACCCCGGCGATGAAGATGACGATGCATTAACCGATGATGTCAGCGACCGCGACCTAACGTTAAAAGACGAACTTGGTGAAACTATGGACAAGGAGGACCTGAATTATAATGAAGACGAGGATAGCTTTGAGTATGATGTAAAAAGCGACGATCCGGACTATGACCACCCCGACCCTTACAAAACATCGGTAAAAAATGGCGAAGATATGAACTCCACCTATGACGAAGCCAACCCTTACGACGCCGCAGATGGCGAATACGCCAATAAAAGATCAATTGAAACAGATGTGGATGATTTAGGCATGCATATTGACGATGGCGATATTGTAGAAGTGGATGCCGCCGACGCCGCGCTATCGCACACCCCAGAGGATGACCGTGACGACCTGGACGAAGAAGGATATCCTAAGAACATATAGTGGTGAGTAGTGAGTGGTTAGCTGGGGAAATTGAACTGTTTACGCTGACTATAAAAGATGTAAAGAAAACAACTATTCACAATTCACCACTCGCTATCCTATTATTTATTAATCAAAATCAAGGTTAAAGCGATTACGCAACTCCATTAATTCGGGGTTACGGGATGCCATGTACTGAAATTTTTCTATCGATGTATAGGGCTTGCGTACAACCTCTTGTTCATCAACCCGGGCGTTTACTTCGATAGTAAAGTTATTTAGCTTACTGCGCAAAAAGTTATGCATCCCGGGCCGCTCTTCCCTGAATAGGTTTTCCTGTACTTTATTGCCAACCAAAATTTCAAATTCGTATGGCTTTATCATCCGTGGCGCGTTTGAGGTAAAAATGGTTACCAGGTTTTTTTTACCATCCGCTTTTACCTTAGCTGCAAAATCGCTCCAGTATTTTAAAAAGCTATCCATGGTAAAATCCTCGCGGGCATCTCCCTTTAAGTAAGGATCTTCCTCCTCCAGTATTTCCTCTTCCGTTTTACCTGTATCAGTTAATGAAGGGGTTAATGTACTCCGGAGCGGCATGATAATTGGGGGCCTCACCGTAGTTACGGTTGCTGCTTTTACCGGCTCCGCCTGATTTGTAGTAGCAGGTTGGCCGTTGGTTGCAGGAGTTTTATTATAAACTGGCTCCGCATCGCTCAAAACCGCGGTTTCATTAACTACTTTGCTTGCCTGCGTGGGTGCTATTGCTGGGGTATCAGGTTTTTTTTTTAATCCCCCATCTGTAATGGGCGTTGCTGCAAGCGGCGTGGTGGCCATATTAAAGGCCGATGGCAGGTGGCACATTTTGAGCAGTGCCAGTTCAACCTGTAGGCGCTGGTTTTTACTCAACTTGTAACTGATGTCGCACTGGTTGGCAATATTCATGGCCGATAGCAGGAACGATACCGAGCCCGCCTGCGATTGTTGCAGGTATTTATTTTTAATGCCTTCGCTTACTTCAAGCAACTTTAAGGTTGATTGATCTTTACTTACTAACAGGTTACGGAAGTGTTCACTTAAGCCGGCAATAAAGTGTGCCCCATCAAAACCGCGCGACAAGATCTCGTCAAAAAACAACAGCACTTTGGCCGTATCCTCTTTGAGCAGGCTTTCGGTTATGTTAAAGTAATAATCGTAATCAAGTATGTTCAGGTTATCAATAACCGAACGGTAAGTAACCTTGCCGCCAGAGAAACTTACAATCTGGTCGAACATCGATAACGCGTCCCTTAAACCGCCATCTGCTTTCTGGGCGATGATGTGCAGGCCATCCGGCTCGTAACTAATGCTCTCCTTGCCGGCTATGGATGCCAGGTGGCCGGCCATATCATCAACCCTGATGCGGTTAAAATCAAATATCTGGCAACGCGATAATATAGTAGGCAGTATTTTGTGCTTCTCGGTAGTAGCCAATATAAATATAGCGTAATGGGGTGGTTCTTCCAGCGTTTTCAGGAAAGCGTTAAAAGCCGCCTGCGATAGCATATGCACCTCATCAATAATATAAACCTTGTAACGGGCGGCCTGTGGCGGTATACGCACCTGTTCAATCAGGCTGCGGATATCATCAACCGAGTTGTTGGATGCTGCATCAAGCTCATGTACATTAAAGGAATTACCGTTTTCAAACGCTTTGCATGATGGACATTCGCCGCAAGCCTCGCCATTGGGCTGTAAATTGGTACAGTTAATGGTTTTGGCCAGGATGCGGGCGCACGTAGTTTTGCCCACACCACGCGGACCACAGAACAAAAATGCCTGTGCCAACTGGTTATTTTTAATAGCGTTTTTGAGCGTATTGGTTATATGCTGCTGACCAACAACGGTTTCAAAAGTAGCCGGGCGATACTTACGGGCCGAAACAATGAAATTATCCACAGCACGAAGTTAACAAGAAAATGCTTTATGTTAAAGAGACAAACAGGCTATTGTTAAGATAAAATTACCAACACTATTGCAAATCATCATCCGGCAGATGATCGTCGTCCTCCGGGTCGGGTTCGTCAATATTATCGCCTGCCGGTATTTCATGCAGATCACTTTCGGCATCCAGTTGGTCGTCAAAATCTTCGTCGTCTTCATCATCCCAGTCGCCTTCAATCTCATCATCGCCCCGGGGCGATAATGAAATTACGCCATCAAATAAAATATCACTTACGATATACTGCATAAATTAACATTTGACGGATGGTATACTAATAACCACCATAGTTTCATAAACCGTGCTAATTTAACAACTTATTTATAGGAATGATTTTGATACCTTTAGTATAATACCAAATGAATCATAAAGTAGGCCTCCATGATCATAGCCAATATCATAACCAATACTATAGCCGTTTTTTAATGGCCTCACTGCCCCAAGGTAAGCCGAGTACTCATTTACCTTTTTAAATGCACCGTAATTAGCTGGTCTTTTCACCCTTCCGCTAATACTTAAAAAAGACTCTGTACCGGTTTCAAATGTTCCCTGATTTTGTGAATAAGATAATTTGCCCGTGTAGAGCCAGTTAAACAAGGATACCTGCGCCGCTGCATGCAAAGCAAGTACCCGGTTATTTATAAAAAATTGCTTTTCTGATGAGCCCAAATTACTCCTGGCGTAATTGATGGTTGTTATAAATGGCGTGCCCAGTCCTAAATCTTTATATGACCAGCCTTCCTGGTATTCATAATTATTGTAATAGTTTTCGGCGCCGGAGTTTGTTGTCTTTGACCCTAACACGCCAGCCTGATTTGCGGTATATAAAACCTCAAATAAAAATTTATTCCAATGAAAATTACCGTTTCGGGGTTGATTATTAGTTATCCTAATGCCATTTAACCCATCGGCGATATTGGCAAGGGAGCTTAAAGCCCCGATGTCATAAAAATTTTGGCGATATAAGAATACCGTAAGCGCGTCAAATTTATATTCGGCACCCAAATCTACCGAGCCTAAATGATTGCCAACCTTTGATCCTCCTCTATATGTTTTACCCAAAAGTACATACCAATAAGTTTCTGGACCCGACAGGTTAAAGAAATTGCCGAATACGCGATTTTCGTCCCCCCACATAGCCTCATGGTTGTAGCCAGCTTGAAATTTGAATCTCCAGGAAGGTTTACCAATTCTAACATAAAGATCATTCTGCATGTAATAAGCTTTAAAATTGGTTGGTTTCTCATAACTCTTTACTTCAATATTCCCTAAATATCCACTTGCCAATGTTCCCTTTATAGCGAACAACTTTCCAAAAACAGGGATACTGTAATAGTTAGGGATGCTTATACTTACTTTGGGGATGCCTAATGCGTTGCCGGATATCGGGAATGATCCGGAGGACAAAGTGGAATCAACCAGGCCCACAATGTCTTTTGAGCGGCCAGCTTTTAATTCAATAATACCGGCATGGGCTTTAACAAATCCTTCAATCAGTATAAACTGACTGGTTTTGCCTGCATTGCCCCTACCTTGAAACGAAGCGCCCCAGCCAAATGTTTTGGTGGTATCATAATCCTTTCGGATGCTGCCAATTATGCTACCTGAGGTGCCGGAAAGTGGAATACTGCCAAATTGATTTGATCTTAACCAAAAAGGTACGGTGCCGTTGGTAGTTTCAATACCCTGGGCTTCTATACTAATATGAACATTTTTTTCCTGGGACCGGGCTACCGAATAAACGGAAACAAAAGCTGCAAATAGAAATACTTTCTTCATATAACGATGTCTGATTATGTTAAGGGGGTGAATAAAAACACAACTTTCAATTGCAACTTTTACATCCTATAAATGAATGCATTAACAAAAAAATAACGTTCAAGCTATTTTTTTACATAAAAGAACGAAAAAGTCGATTCTATCGATAGAAATCGAAATTTATATCATAACAAGTTTTTTTTTAAATTATTGTTTTAAGAAAGTTTTAACTTAATTGAAATATTTTTAAGCCAGTTGCAGGTTTTATACATTTTCCTGTTTTTTGTTTAATAAAAACAGGGGATAATAATGCTGTTTACGCATTGCTTTTTTAAATATTATCACTACATTTGCAGCCCCGTAATAGCGGGTAATTAATTAAAAATCAAAGTATAATAATGCAACAGTACGAAATCGTGATCGTTCTAACCCCGTTGTTATCAGTAGAAGTTGCTGCCGAGGCTAACGCCAAATTCAGCAAAATTTTAACTGATGGCGGAGCCGAAATTGTCCAGGAGGATAATTGGGGTTTGAGAAAATTAGCGTACCCTATTCAAAAAAAGACTACAGGGTACTATCACTTAACTGAATTTAAGGCTCCGGGTGAATTAA